>OHAY01000268.1_pt1 | contig 56306 bp, 46 predicted proteins | sample 1577191 | NCBI WGS metagenome assembly OHAY01 (sample SAMEA3541504, study PRJEB24748) | human gut metagenome | biome: human gut; feature: human-associated habitat; material: faeces | place: China | collected 2012 | reverse complement strand
CCAGTCTTTAATAACACCGACTCTCAGGCCGTGTGGATTAACTTTCTGTCCCATGCTTTACCTCCCTATTTCTCATTAAGCACGATGGTGATGTGGCTCATTCTCTTTTCGATTCTGTAAGCTCTGCCCTGTGCTCTTGGTCTGATTCTCTTCATTGTAGGTCCTTTATTTGCGTAACATTCCTCAACATAAAGGTTTTCAACACTCATACCGTTGTTGTTTTCAGCGTTTGCAATTGCTGATTTTAATAATTTTGCAATCAGCTCAGATGCATATCTTGGATTGTAAGTTACAATACCAAGTGCTGTCTGAACATCTTTGCCTCTAATAGCATCCAATACGAAGCATGCTTTCTGAACAGAGACTCTGGCGTAAGATAACTTAGCTGACGGTCTTGTGTCCTTCTGAGCATTTCTTTCTCTCTTTATCTGGGATCTATGTCCTTTAGCCATAGATATAACCTCCTTTTCGACTGATTATCCGATTCTAGCGAACGCCAGATTTTTTCTCGTCCTTACCATGTCCTCTGTAGGTTCTGGTTGCTACGAACTCTCCGAGTTTGTGTCCAACCATATCCTCTGTAACATATACAGGAACATGTTTTCTTCCGTCATGAACAGCAATTGTATGTCCTACGAACTGTGGAAAGATTGTAGAACGGCGTGACCAGGTTTTGATAACCTGTTTGCTGCCTGCTGCGTTCATGGCATCTACCTTTTTCAGTAAGCTTGCATCAGCAAATGGTCCTTTTTTCAGTGAACGTGCCATGGATTCAACCTCCTATATCCTATTTATTATTCAGCGCTTTTCCGTCTCTTCTTCTTACGATCAGCTTGTTAGACTGTTTGTTTTTCTTTCTTGTCTTCAAGCCAAGTGCAGGTTTGCCCCAAGGTGTGCATGGACCTGGACGACCGATACCGGTCTTACCTTCTCCACCTCCGTGTGGATGGTCATTCGGGTTCATTACGGAACCACGAACAGTAGGTCTGATACCCATGTGACGTTTTCTTCCGGCTTTACCGATGTTGATCAGGTTGTGTTCTCCGTTTCCAACTACACCGATGGTTGCACGGCAGTTGATCGGAACCATTCTCATTTCACCTGAAGGCAGACGCAGTGTTGCGTATTTTCCTTCTTTAGCCATAACCTGTGCGCCGTTTCCTGCGGAACGAACCAGCTGTCCGCCTTTTCCAGGATACAGTTCGATGTTGTGTACCATAGTACCAACCGGGATAGCAGACAGAGGCAGGCAGTTACCTGGTCTTACTTCTGCTTCAGCACCACTCATAACTTTCATGCCGACTTTCAGTCCGGCCGGTGCCAGGATGTATGCTTTTTCACCGTCTGCGTAGCAGATCAGTGCGATATTAGCTGTTCTGTTCGGATCGTATTCGATACCGATAACTTTTGCTGCGATTCCGTCTTTCTTTCTCTTGAAATCTACCAGTCTGTATTTTCTTCTATTTCCGCCTCCGCGGTGTCTTACTGTGATCTTACCCTGATTGTTACGTCCGGAGTTTTTGCTCAGAGATACTACCAAGCTTTTCTCAGGAGTCGTTTTTGTAATTTCAGAGAAATCAGATCCAGTCATCTGTCTTCTGGAAGGTGTATATGGGTTATATGTTTTAATTCCCATTGTTGTTTCTCCTTTCAACTATTTATTGTCACGCTTAGCCTGCGTATATCGTTTGATTAAGTCAGATCTTAGAGTCCCTGGAAGATTTCGATATCTTTGCTGTCCTCTGTCAGAGCAACGATTGCCTTTTTGCTCTTAGCTGTTTTTCCGACTGTCATACCACGTCTTCTCTTCTTGCCGTCGATGTTCATGGTATTTACGCTTTTTACTTTTGTTCCTTCGAACATTTTTTCTACAGCTTCTTTAATCTGAGTTTTTGTTGCTTCCGGATGAACAAAAAAGGTGTATTTTTTGTCGCCCATAGCGTTCATGCTTTTTTCTGTGATAACCGGCTTTAAGATCACATCATAGTACTGTACATTTGCCATTATGCGTACACCTCCTCGATTGTTTCTACAGCTGCTTTTGTAACTACAACAGTGTTGTGTTTCAGCAGATCAAATACGTTGATAGTATTTGTCAGAGCTGTCTCAACACCTTCGATATTTCTTGCAGACAGAACTACGTTCTGGTCGTTGTCATTCAGGATAACCAGTGCTTTGTCAGCTTTCAGGTTTGCCAGAACATTTTTCATAGCTTTTGTCTTGATCTCGTCAAATTTCAGTTCATCAACAACGATGAATTTGTTTTCCTGAACTTTAGAAGTCAGAACAGATTTCAGAGCTGCTCTTTTTTCTTTTTTGTTCAGTCTGATTGTGTAATCACGTGGCACCGGAGCGAATACCATTCCGCCGCCTGTCCACTGCGGAGCTCTTGTTGAACCCTGTCTTGCATGACCGGTTCCTTTCTGTCTCCAAGGTTTTCTTCCGCCACCGGATACTTCAGAACGGGTTTTTGCTTTCTGTGTACCCTGACGTTTGTTTGCAAGCTGACTTACAACTGCCAGATGCACAAGGTGCTCATTTACTTTCGCACCGAAAATGGCATCGTTGAGCTCCATAGTGCCAACTTCATTGCCTTCCATATTAAAAACAGATACGTTTGCCATCTGTGTGTTCCTCCTTTCGAAAATGCTTACTTACCAGATTTTACAGTCTCTTTAATTGTCACTAAAGATTTTTTAGGTCCTGGTACTGCACCTTTAACCAAGAGAAGATTGTTCTCAACGTCAACTTTTACGATTTCCAGGTTCTGGATGGTGATTCTCTTATTTCCCATCTGTCCAGGCATTCCTTTTCCTTTGAATACACGGCTCGGATCGGAGCAGGCACCGTTTGAACCCTGATGACGATGGAATTTAGAACCATGAGCCATCGGTCCTCTGTGCTGACCATGTCTCTTGATCGCACCCTGGAATCCCTTACCTTTGGAAATTGCAGTAGCATCAATCTTATCACCAGCTGCAAAGATGTCAGCTTTGATCTCGTCTGCTACTTTGTAATCCTCAGCATTCTCAAATTTGAACTCTCTTACGAATCTCTTGCAGGATACACCAGCTTTGCTGAACTGACCTTTCATTGGTTTGTTTACAAGACTTTCTCTCTTGTCGCCAAAACCAACCTGTACTGCACTGTAACCGTCGTTTTCTACTGTTTTGATCTGTGTTACTACACAAGGACCTGCCTGCAGAACGGTTACCGGAGTAAGCACTCCGTCTTCATTGAAGATTTGAGTCATTCCGACTTTTGTTGCTAAAATCGCTTTCTTCATTGATTTACCTCCTGTTTTTCTACAGCGGATTACACTGTGTTGTGCAATCATCCTAGTCAAACAATCGATATAAGTGGAACTTGCGTTACTTCTATATCAACCCTTTAGGATAATTTACGGAACAAATTCATTATTTGTTTTTCATTTTGATATCGATGTAAACACCAGCCGGCATTTCCAGTCTGGAGAGTGCATCAACTGTTTTCTGAGTCGGTGCTACGATATCAATCAGTCTTTTATGAGTTCTCTGCTCAAACTGTTCTCTGGAATCTTTGTATTTGTGTACGGCTCTCAGAATTGTCACTACTTCTTTCTTTGTTGGCAGTGGCACCGGTCCGCTCACCCTAGATCCGTTCTTTTTTACAGTTTCGATGATTTTTTTTGCAGATGCATCAACCAGCTGATGGTCATATGCTTTTAATGTGATTCTCATTACTTGACTTGTTGCCATAATAAAAAAGTCGCCTCCTTTTCGCACTTTGTTTCAGTACGACAAGCGGTGACTGTACACTATGCCGTGTGTGTCTCAAATCTCACACGGTGTTTCCGGCTTACCCGGACGTTCTCTATATTGTACAGTGACTTGTCGCCAGTTTTATAACTTGACATTCGCTCCACGGAAAACCTGCGATTTGAGTCCGCAGCAACCTCACGCTTCAACGCTATCAATGTCACAACACTGGCTATTATAATAAAAAGCCCTTGTAAATGCAAGAGCTTTTTTACTGTTTTTGTTGTTTTTTTTTAAGTACAATCCGTGTTTTCACTCATAATCTTTACATCATCTGCTGAAGCAGTGCCTTGCTTTGTTCAAATGTATAGATATTCTGATAAATGTCCTCCGCCTGATCCTGATCAAAAAGTTCTTTCAGGTTCTGCTCATACTGTTCTTCTGACACATCCTCACCATTCCAGTAATAACGGTAAATCAGTTCACCGTTTTCATCCGTTTGCTGATCTTCTGTTTCTCCATGACTGCCTTTGGCAACTGTAGTGAACTTTCCGTTTTCAATCTTATAAATCTCGTCATAATATCCACCCATATGTCCACCGGTTGTATGCAGAAGATTGCTGCCAGGGATTGTATAGGCCGCTCCATGTGACAGGTAAACCTTGTCCGTCGTGCTGCCATCCGTTGTAAATACTTCTCCGCCTGCATAACCATATCCATAATCCAGCCAGAGCTCCGGCTGCCCGTCGTCGTTGATATCCAGAAACCGTACTTCTGTCATGTCTGTTGGTACATCCTGCGAAAAGATTTCATTTAAATAGGAAGAAGTCCATCCATTTTCTGCCCGCGTCGGAAGAATCGGTGCAGCCCCGTAGATTCTTTCTGTCTTTGACGGATCCACATGAAACTTCTCCTGCTCAATACTTTCTTCTTTGGGATAAATGATAAGCGGTGTTGAATTTCCATCCTCATCATAATCATAATCCAGCACAAATTCCCCCGTCTCATCATTGTAGTTATCTGCAATTGTCAGGGAACCCGGCATCGTTGTTTTGATATTACCATCCGCATCATACAGATACAGAAACGTATATTCATTGCCCGTATAGGAATCCTGTTCTCCATTTCCATTGTCATAATAATCAACGGAATGAAGCGTAGTGCTGCATAATAAACCGTTATCATAATAAGCATAACTGTCGTAGTAGATCAGTTTGCCATCCGCATCATAATAATTGATTCGTGAAATCTGCTGATCCGTCTGCTGCGGCTGTATTTCAGATTGCTGCAACTGAGATTCTGTTTCTGCTGCTGTCTCAGCCGAAGATTCGGATTCTGATGCTTTACTTTCTGTGCTTTTTGTGTTTTCTGTACTTTCTGTACTATCTGGTGCTTTTGTTTCTTCAGAAATTGTGGTTGGTTCCTGCGGATCGGATGATGTTATGCCCGTTTCCTGTGCGGAGGAAGCACCACAGCCAGAAAGAAGCAACACTCCTGCTGTTACAGCTAACATCTGATATAACTTTCTGTTTTTCATAAGCATTTCCATTTCCTTTACACCTATTTCACTTTTACAGTGCAAACTGCTTTCTTCTTGCCGGAAATCACCGTAATCTTTACTTTTCCTTTTTTCTTTGCTTTGATCTTTCCTGTTTTTCTAACTGTCGCAATTTTCTTATTGGAAGTCTTGTAAGTAATCTTATCCTGGCTGTCTGCCGGAGTTAACGTAACTTTCAATCTGAAACTTTTGCCTTTTTTCAAAGTCAGTTTCCTGCGGTTCAGTTTGATTTTTCGCGTGGTTTTCTGGCTTGTCTGCGGATTCTGATCCGGATTTGTCTCTGAAGAATCTGTCGGCGAAAAATTTGTCTTTGGTATGGCCTCATAAACTATTTTTCCGCATACACTGCAAGTTTTGCTCTTCAGTCCTTTTCTTTTATTTGTCGGCTCTTTGACAACTTTATATGCTCCATAACTGTGTCCTGTTGCATTTACCTTCTTTGTATTTGTATTTCCGCAGATCGTGCAGGTAAATGTTTTTTCGCCTCGCTCTGTACAGGTCGGTTCTGTTGTGATCACTCCTCCATCCCAGTTATGGTTCTTTGTTTTTGCAATCGTCTTACCGGAGGAAATTTTCACTCCGCAATCCGCACAATAAGTATCTCCACTATATCCTGCTTCCTTGCAGGTAGGATTCTTCTGATTGCGGATTTCCATATGCTGATGGTCCGTTGTGCTCACTTTTTCCGTTTTTGTATTGCCGCAGATACTGCAGGTAAATGTTTTTTCACCTTTCTCTTTACAGGTTGGTTCTTTTGTAATCTCTCCCTGATTCCAGCTATGATCCTCTGTTTTTGCAATCGCCTGACCGGATAAGATCTTCTTTCCACAATCTTTGCACCAGGTATCTCCGCTGTAGCCTGTTTCCTTACAGGTAGCTTCTTTTTTATTGCGGATTTCCGTATGCTGATGACCTGTTGCACTTACTTTTTCTGTTTTTTCATCACCGCAGATACTACAGGTGAATTTTTTTTCGCCTTCTTCTGTGCAGGTTGCTTCTGTTATGATCTCTCCCTGATTCCAATGATGTTCACACCTATACACATTTATCGTTGGCATATCTGCTGCTGTCAGTCCGTACAAAGATGCCGTCAATGTCGTGCTTCCTTCTGCTACTCCTGTAATTTTTCCATTGCTATAGGTGGCAATGGAAGGATCATTTACTGAAATAGCCGGCAGATCTGTCACGATCGTATCGCTTCCAAAAACAGTAAGCTTAGCCGTAAGCTTTACTTCTGTTGATTCTCCGGTTCGGAGGCTATAGGAAGTTTTGTCAAACGCTACTTTAAGACCCGTAACCTTGCTTTTCGGCACCGAAAGGCTCATGATCTGCTCACTGTCATTTGCTGTTGTTTCCGTGGTATTAACAGAAGTTCTGTATGCAAATTCTTCTACCCAGTAATGACAGCCATCCAGGTAAACATGTCCAATTCCAACACAATTAAACTTAGGATTCAGCATATTCCTTCGATGCCCCTGTCCGTTATACGGCTCGCCATCTTCACGCCATGCCGCATTTACTGCTTCTGCTGTACGATATCCCATTGCAATGTTCTCTCCGGCTGCACGATAAGTGATACCTTCTTCCTCATAAATACTGAAAAAGCTTTCACCGTTTGGTCTTCCATGATCGAACAATAATGCAAGTTCTGCTGCACGCTTCGTTGCAATTCTCTCCAGATCATAATCGTAAGCAAGTTCGTTCAGGTTATCATATCTGGTTTTTGTTTCATTATCCTCATTCCAACACCATGCATCGAAGCTGTCTGTTCTCATCTCATTGATCATGTCAAAGATCTTTCGTCCTTCTGTCTGACCATATTTTACCGAGATATTGACCGGAATGATTTCTGCTGCATTTACCTTCTTTGGAATCACCATAAGAAAACTCATGCAAAAGAAAAATAACAATAACTTTGCGGTCGCTTTTTTCATAGATTCACCTGTCCTTCCTATAAATAATGTTGTTGAGAAAAAATAGCCTTTTCTCCACGTTACCGAGAAAAAGCTATTTTGTCAACTGTTTTTATTTTATTAATTATGTACGCTCTGTCGTTGTATTCTCCGATCATAACCAAATGTTATTCATACCAGTTTCCAGTCGGTCCCTTTCCAGGATAATATCCAAATTCTACTTTCTGCGTAGCCTTTGTTTTTACATTCTTAAACTCTGCATACACGGTCGTTCCTAAATCTTTAATCGTCACCGTTACTTTGGAATTATTCTTTATTTTTTTCGTACTGGTCACACCGCATCCCATGCTGCTGGCAGATACATGCCACAGTTCTAATTTTTTTAATTTCCAGCCTTTTTTCGGTTTGATGCTGATCGTTCCGGTAAGATCCTTCTTCTGACTGCAAAACTGATAATTTCCTGACTTTTGAAAATACTTTTTATAATCTTTCTTTCCGATTTTAAATGACTGACACGGATTTTTATATTGTACGACGGTAACTTTTTGTTTTAACGTTTTTCCGTTATACTGGAATGAAATATTTGTAACGCCTGCTTTTCGAATGTCAAGACTTATAGAATAATACCCATTCGGCCATTTATTCAATGTAACTTTGGCAACTTTCGAATTGGAACTTTTCAAATTTGTTATTTTTGCATTTTGAACAGCATTACGAACCAATACAAGTTTTCTAGGCGAGTTAGGTCCATCTTTATATATATTGTAAGTTACACTCTTATCAACAGATGGACTTGCTGCCTGTGCTCTTAATGCTCCTACATTCATTAAGCCAAACATAAATGCAAACATCATTAACGTCATCCTGATTTTTCTGATTTTCTTCATATCTTTCGCTCTCCTTTCCTTGTTATCATTTATTCTTCACCATTTCCATATTGTTCGATCAATTCTTCTATAAACACTACGCTCCTTTCTTTGTCATGTGAATATGGAAACTGTGGAAAATCTGTCAGAAAGTCTACCAGCAGTTTTGCGATTCTTTTTTCATTCAGTAGAAATCTCTGCTGTTTCTTTTTTCCAAGATACATAATGTACATTGCTGATTCATTCAGGGAGCTGAAATATACCTCCTGCGGAAGATGTATTTCCTGATCATCTACAAGATAGATATCGTATTTTCCCTTTGCCATCATTTCCAAGATATTCTTAAGCAAGCGTACGCTATCTTTTCTTTCCAGTTTATGATAGAGTTCTTCTGGAATCTCATCAACAATACCCTGTTCTGCAAATCTTCTCAGTCCTTCTTTGGTTGCATAACAAACCATATGTGTTTTCTTTGTTTGAAACTCTCTGTATCTGTTTGCCAGCCATTTCTGTATCAGGGCTACAACTTTCTGATCTGCTGATTTTGCATATTTTTTCACCATCTCTTCACTGTCTAGTATCCCAAAACATGGCTGGGCAGCCAGTACATATTTCTTTTCTTCTTTCCATTCGGTATTATGGTCATAGAATTCAAAGGCATCCATATAATTTGGCACTTTGCGAAACATCGTTTTACATTTCTGTTTATGTTTGCGGAAAAGTTCCTGATAATACTGGATGATCTCTGCGTCATGAAGTACCAGTGCATGCTCGAAATCCGCTGCAATATTGATAACATACTTGCTGGTGATCACGGCGGACGGCATCAATGCTGCAGTGTCGAAATGCGATACGATCCGATCATAGTAATAATATGCTTCATAATTGAAATTCTCATCTGCCAGCATCATCTTAAACAATTCTTTCAGAATCTGAATATTATAAACCTGATCCTTTTCATTGCTTTCCTGATCCCGCTCCATGCATACAATATGCTCTATTTTCAGTCCCGGACTGTTCTTACAAATTCCAGGAAGCCATCCAAAAATCCCTTTTTTATCCGGCTGCATGATCAGATATAATTTTCCATCCTCTTTTCTTGCTTCTTCCTCGATTACAACCTTGATCATGTAATTCAGATCCATGATGTTATCTATGGTTTTGATGTCCGGAATCTCATGGTGATACTGAGATTTTACAGAAATGTTCAAATTGGAACCCATACTTTCAATCAGATCTTTGATCGCTTCGACCACTTTGTAACGATCCTTTCCCATACGCTCCTGTATGTATTCAGACCACAGGCTGTCATGCTCAAAAGGCTGTAACGCCAGTGCATCCAGAAGTTTGACCATTTTTTCTGTATCTGGTGAAACTCTCTGTCCGTTTTTCATCAATGCGATATAACTTCTGTTAAAGCCGCTCATTTTCGCCAGCTGATTCTCTGTCATTCCTGAGTTACTTATACATTTATCCAGATGTTCTGAAAATTTCGACATATTGTCCTCCTAAGTTCTCTTTTGTGTATAAACTTATTGTATCTTATTTTTTTCAGACCTGTATATACGATTCCATGTATTACTGAAAGTGTTACACGCTTGTTTTTGTTTTTTCTCTTTTTTAGAAACATCGTCTGTATTCATTTTACTTTTTCCTCTTCTCCTGTTTCAAGATGTGTCAGATTTTCAGTCAACGCTTTCTCTATATAGAAAAATCCTCTGCAAAACAGAGTTTTTCATTCTGTCTTGCAAAGGATTTTCTGTTATTTTTCCTGATAGTTTCGTCCCAGGAATTTCTTTTCTTTTGTAAACACGGCCACCTGATGTTCATCAATATCCATTCGAATCAGTTTTCGCTGTTCTTCATTTTCAATTTTATCTCGATTCAACGTGAGAATATATTGAAAATCCTGATACTGTTCTTCCTGACTGTAAATATAATTCAAACACCGAACCAGTGTATCCTGATCCACATCAAAAATATTGTCATGTACCAAAAACAGCGGATGTCTGTCTCTGGTATATTGATTAAATAATAATGCCATGTCATAAATAAAGACTTTTGTCCTATCCACGCTGCGGCTTCCATCATCATAAATCCGAAGTACTAATTCGACCGGTGTTTTACTCTGAGCCTTATCGATTGTCTGGATGCTGAACGAACATTCTCTATTTCCCATAATAAATTCATGGATCTGCAGAATCGTTTCCATGAAGGAATCCATCATTTCCTCATTCTGTTCTATCTCCGTTTCAATTTCCATAATCTGCTGGGTTTTCTGCAAGTTCAATATTCTTTTCTTCTTCTCATGTTTTTCATATTGCTCAAATAAAAACTTTGTACGAGAAATGGATTCTTTCTTTGCCTCATAAATTTTCAGGCTTATTTTTAGATTCTTCAAGACTCCCTTTTTATCAATGATCTTCAGTTTCTCCGAATATTCATCATCCAATATTCGTATCTGCTCTGCAATGCTTTTTAACTGGCTTTCCAGTTCTTTTGCTTTTTGATTCACCAGTGTCCTTTGGAAATCTTCTATTTTATTCTTAAATCCTACCACTTCATTCAATGATTTTACTACTGCATTTCCCAGTTCACTTTTAAACTGGTTATAAACCAATTCAATCTCCCTGTCATCAATCTGCTCCGGTTTTGGCATTTTTCTGATTTTTTCATAATCATGTCGTAAAGCCTTTTGACGCTTTCGCAGCTGATCCAACAATTCCTCCAGCTCAATCAAATCTGCTTCCATGGAATCAAAAGTCTCATTTGTCTTAAAACTTTCAATCGCATCTTCTAATTTCTTCAGTTCATCTTCCAATGCGTTTAATTCTGCTCTTACATCCGAGATTTTCTTTTGTCCATCCTGCGTCAGTTCCCTTTTTTCCTTTGAAAGAACAGTAGTAATCTTCCCAATCTCCTTGATAGTTTCAACCGTATTTTTATAGGCTTCCAAAGAGAATCCCAGTAAAAATAAATGTGCAGTCAAATCATCCGGAATCTTTTTTGTCAAATCGTGACATTTGATGATGTCTTTAAACTCTGAACGTTCATCACGCATTAAAATTGAAAATAAATTTCGAAAACTCGGTACTGTTTTCCCATTTAACTCCGAAAAAATAATACCTGTCAGATAATCTCTCGCATCCTGGAGTTTATCAAAAGAAACTGTTTTTCCTCCTCTGATAATCACAGGCTGATCTGCCTGCTCACGATTTCTTTTTATAATGATGGTTTCTGCTCCTATATCCAGATCCAGTATTACATTTTCTTCCAATGGAAAAACTTCTTTGGGTATTTTTGCGACTCTGGACTTATCATAATCACTCAAAAAGCAAAAATCCAGGAATTCAATACACATAGATTTCCCAACACCATTTGTTTTCCGACCTTTTACAGAACTGTCATCGTACTTTTCACCTAATATAATATTAACTCCATCATGAAAAGAAATTTCTTCAAAAACATTATTTTCTGAATAAAGCCGGTTGAGGCGAATCCGCTTTATTTCTTTACCCATATATTCGCCCCCTCAAATTCAACAATGTCAACCGAATATAAAAAAGAAAGCCCCAGGATCAGCTGTCTGCTGCTTGTAATTCCTGCTTTTTTCAGTACTTTTGATACATCATAAATAGAAATCTTTTCAGCTTCCCGCTTTCGTATCTCTTTGAGTATGAGATAACCGATATACATTGCAGAAGATTTCAGTGCATTGCTACTTGCCAGCATCATACTCACTCCCTTCATTTGGAAATACTCTGCATTTGATCATTTCATTCACAAGATAGAACCGAATTGCAGAATGATCGTATTTCTTTCCATTGCTGCTTAACTTTTCCTCAAAATATGCAACCAGTTTATTTAATGCTGCAATCGGATTATCATGCTCCTCTTCCAGAAATTGTACACTGATATCCTGTAGATAGAACATAATAATAATGTCCTGAGCTTCGTCTATTCCCAGTGTTTCATTCACAATATTTAATGCTTCTGCATAAAGCATATAAAGCGTTGTATACTCTCTGGTTAATCGATCCGCAAACTCTTGAAATCTTCTATATATCTTATACTCTGGATCCACTGTCGTTTCACGAGACTTATTCACTTTTCTGTGTTTTGAAATATACTCTATCAGATCTATAATCGTGTCCACTTCATTTGCCTGTGTCTCTCTCACTGAATAATATTTATTACGCAATTCTTCCGACAGATAGTTACTGATTGCTTTTATTTGTTCCGTCTGTAACTCACGGATATCTTTCATCAATTTTTCAACATCCCAAATATCTTTCGTTTTTTCAAATGTGAACATTCCCTGAGTATCAAAATTGGAAGAATAATTTTTCTTTTGTGTCAAAATCAATACAACCAACCTGTCATATAGCTGATATGCCTGATTCTTATTAAATTCCTCTATCGTATGCTTAATCTTTGTGCTGCTGTTATCTGATGTGACTTGAACTGCTATACGATTCTCCGGATCTACTAAATCAATCGCAGGAGCATTTTTCTCCAGATGATTCGCATTTTTTAATTTATATCCATAGATAAGATTCAACAATCCTGGGAAGAAATCTTCTGCAATAATATTAATATCATAGAGATTTACCGCATTCAAAATCGATACTTTCCGACTTAATAAAGCCAAATCTTCAGCTATATTTTTTAAGTAAAACTCTTTGTTTATCATGCTCCTTCCCTCTCCTCATTTGTTGTTTTCTTTATTCTACCATACCTTTTTCTATATTTCTATTGTTTTTTGTACAAATTGTGTTATGGACTTCTCTTATTATTTAGCATCATCATTACCTATATAGAGCAAATATTTATTATAGTCATCAAGGATAGTATTTTCCCCATAAAAAATCCCTTGCGAAACAGATTGTTTCATTCTGTATCGCAAAGGATTTCTGTTATTTTCCCATTTTGGAAACTTTTTGTTTCATAAGCTCTTTATTTTCTGTTTTGGGAAAATATATGGAAACTATTTTTTTATCTTCACGCTTTTTGCCTGTCCTTTTCCTTTCAGAATTTTCTTATAGTCTTTCAGCTTCTTTTTCGGCACTTTAATCACTGCTTTTTTATGGATACCTTTGAATACATTTTTACCGACAGATTTCTTAGTCAGAGAAGTCGATTTGATTTTGATATTTTTTAAGTTTTTACAACCGTAAAAAGCATTCGCACCGATTTTTCTGACATTCTTGCCAATAATAACTTTCCTAAGTTTAGGAATCTTTTTGAATGCATTCTTTCCTATTTCAGTTACCCGAAATACTTTTCCCTTTTTGTTTCTAACACTTAATGGTACTCCAAAAATAGTAGTCGCTTTATTATGTAGTTTTTCCAGCTTCACCTCATTGCCGTCCGCTCCCACCTGTATAACACAATATGATGCGTCTCTCGTTCGGATTGTCTCTCCCAGCCCAGGCTGTTTTTTCGACAATATCTGATCCTCTGTCTGCTGCTCACTTTCTGTCTGTTTTATTGTTTCGCTCTCTTTAAAAGTTTCTCTCTCCTTTACTGTCTCACTTTCTTTAGAAGTTTCGCTTTCTTTTACTGTTTCACTTTCTTTCTCACTCTCTACTTCACTTTCTCTTTCGCTTTCGGGCGGAATATTTGACTTTGGTTTATATAACACTGCATAGGCAGTATTATTTCCTTCTTCACTGTCCCCACCCTGCACTTCTGCATATGCCGTAAGATAAGCAGCATTATTTTCATTATATACAATACTGTTTTTATCTACTGTCAATGTCACTTTTGTCTCACTGTTTTCCGGAATTTCAATCGCATTTTTTCTCTTCATTACTTTTGTTTTGTCTGCATCTGCATAAAGAATGAGATCTGTTTTTGCCGCTGTTGTACTCTGATTTTTCAGATTTACAGTCACATGAACCTGATTTGTTTTTTCTTCTGCTGATGCTTCAACTGCGATATCCGCTCTTCCAACCGGCACTTCAAGTGTATTTTCTTCCTTTTCATCCTGGCCTTCTGCTGTAATACAAAGAGATGCATTCTGTGAACCTGTTATTTCTGAAAGATCTACATATGCTGTTCCTGCACTGCTCTCGCCCGGTTCCAGATGAACTGGAATCGTTTTTGTGACCTTGCTTCCATCTTCCAGTCTGATTTCAATATCCATATTTTCCACTGCAACATCTTCTGTATTTGTCACAAGATATCGAACTGCTGTCAGTCCATCCACTACGTCTGTTTCATCAATTGACGCACTGTCCACTTCCAGCTTTTTCTGCTGTTCTTTTTCTATGTACACCAGTTCATTGCGGTTACTTTCTGTATCAAGTACATTGGTTACAACCGTCCATTTTCCCTCTTCATCCAGAAGCGGTGAAAAATAACGCCACATTTTATTTTTTTCTTCTCGCAGAATAATCGGAGTGGAATAACCATTTTCTGTCTTCATGGACGCCATCAGTTTTCCTGTATTTGTGTCCTGATCATATATGCTCCAGATATAGCCTTCTTTTTCTCCGTTTCTGCAATATCTCACCTGGCCGCCAAAAGAATCTTCCCCTGCATCATAAGCTTCCAGTTTCTTTTCAACGATATCATACTGATACAGTTTTCCATTTAAAATGCAGCCAATTTTTCCACTTGCATAATGCAGACTGGTAATTGTCCCATCATCCGCTTCAGTCATCAGTTCTGCAAACTCTTGAAAAACATTTCCGTTTGTATCAAACACCGCTTTTACCTGATTGCTTTCCCCTACAAATGCAGACTGTATACCTGTTTCATCCTGATAAACCATATAGTTATCAATCGTGCCGGATGCAGTTGTCAATATTTCTTCCTTTTCAAATCCAGATGCACTGCGTTTTGCCATACAAATGGAGTTCGTTCCCTCTTCCTGCATCAGACTTTTTGCATCATTTCGCACCCACGCTACTACAATTTCATCTCCATTTTCTATAATACGAGGCATCATATCACAATCCGCATTGTTCGTAACTTTTGTGATATTTCGGAATGTTCCGGTCGTTTCATCAAATTCTGCATAATAAATCTCTGCATTTTCTGCCATCTGCTGAAATACACCGGTGCTGTCCAGCTCCACACTTCCGGTAATCTTTTTCTTTACTTTCTGCCATGCCAGAACCAGTTTGCCATTGATAACTTTCATGTCCGCATACGAATCTGCATAGCCATCATCATACACTGCCTTTGGCTCTGACCAGATGCAATTCTCACATACCGAATATTTCAGAACCGTACCGTTTAAAGTACTGCGGTTCTCATCGTATGCCTGGAAAACCATGACATCTTTCCCGTTAATCCGAGCCTGTATCGGAAGCGTAGACGGCAAGACGGATTGCTGCAGAGAACGGGTAACATTTTTCGTACTTCCTTTTGTACTTCTTGTCTTGCGGTCTGTACCGCCATTCCATGCACTGGTATCTTTTGCAAATGCAGTATCGATTTCTTTCATGGAATCTTTTGATATCTGAAGTGTTTTACCCTGTTTCTGATTCTTATTTTGACCCCAGAGCGGTATTGTACATTTTGCCAGTTCTTTCTTAAAATCGACAACCATAATCACCTGAATCTGCAGACCGGCTTCCGCCTCAAATTCCCCTTTGAATACCGGAATCAACGTAACCGGAACACTAGCTTCTCCATATGCTCCAACTGCTACTATTTTTTCTAATCCATATCCACCTTCTAAAGTGACTTTAGGAATAAGCTGCAGCTCTCCATCAATCAATTTCAGTTTTTTCTCTTTCCAATCGTACATCGGACCTGCACTTCCTGATATTTTTCCTTCTCCTCCCAAGTTCAGATACCATGGACCAATTGGTGTCCATATTTGCCACGATAAACTTCCCGACCATTTTGCAGCCGCATTGATTTTTCCATCGCTGTTAATCAGATTTCCATTTTTATCATACGTATTTTCAAGATAACCTACAACAGCAACTTTCGGTTTCACTTCAAATTTTTCAGGTTTGAAACTTGAAACCATATGTAATCCATTATCTGCATAACGTGCCACTAATTTATCAAAATCTTCCCTTATTTCTTTTGATTCTTCTACGCATTTTTTGTACTGATTCCATGAAGACTCCTTATCCAGCAGATCCTTTTTTCCAATTCCTACTGCTACCTTAATTTTATACTGCCCATCCTTTTCATCTTCTCTGGAAATCTCAACTGGAAACAACATCATCTCCATACTGAAATCAGCTGGAAAAAACTCAGCAGCGGCTTCTCCTGCATTACCAGATGCACTGTCTCCCAGCTCCAGTGAACCTCCACTACCGCTTCCACCAGTATTTTCTTCTGTTTCTGAAACAGGATCGATTTCAATTTCCTGTTTCGTAATCATTCCATCTGAACTCTCACCTACAATCATTGTCTTTCCATCAGAATCTGCGGTAATATTAAGTAAGCCAGTTGCTCTCCAGACCATCTTTTCTTCTACAATCCCAATGTTTTCCGGAGCATTTGGCATAATAACAGCTCCTTGTTCAATGGTAAGATTATTTTTTTCATCTTTCCATGTAAGACTGTTTATAAACTCTTTTAGTTTTTCCTCTGTTTCCGCATATACAAAAAAGGGAAATGCCTTTTTTCACCTTTTTTTAAAGGCTTTCCTGATAAACTGTTTAGATCCAGATAAAGTCTTTGACTCTCAGAAGTATTACCTGAACCACTGCCTGGTTTTGCCTGTTCATCTATTGTTCCATCCGAACAAACGGTTCCCGCATAAGACCAAAGATTTCCATTTGAAAGACTAAGATTCAATGCAGGACACATGCCATAAGTAAGGTGATCTGTTGCAAGACCATAACCATTTTGATTAACACTTCCATTATGTGTAACAGAAAGTGCATCATATGCATAATATCCTGGCGTACGCAGCCACCAAAAACAATTTCCTGTATAATCTTCACCTACAGAATTCCAGATTCCTCTGGCTTTTGCATAAACACTGCTCTTTTTCCTTCTCCCTTCATCACGAGCATTACAGTTTTCTGCAAAACCATAACTCAGAGCTTTTTCTGTACCATACATATCCTTCTCAGAAAGTAGGAAAAGCCTATCTTTTGTATTTTCCCCACCCTCTGTGCCATGTTTGATATTATCATCATTTTTTACTTCGGTTATCTGAATAGCCTGACGTTGATCATAGTCAAACGCATCATACAAAAAATTATCATCACGATAATCTATTTTTACCAGATTCTGCTCTGCACCGTAACCATTTAGCCAACTTCGCATACTACATGTTTCCCATGTAACTGCTATCCATTCTCTGTCCCAGTCTCTATTATATTGTTGATTATCCAGAATCTGATCTGCCTGCAGAAGGACTTGACTTCGATTTGCATTTAAAACTCGCCACTTAATCGGTTCATACTTAAAATAATGCCAGGATACATTATCTTCCCAATTATAACAATGTCTGTCTTTTGTTTCAGCATCATAAGATGTATAAAGGGCATCTCCCTTTTTCATCCGGCGATATTTTTCCCCATCTAATATAATCTCATTGTCATTCCATCCACTGGTATTCTCCAACTTCTGAAATAAAGAAGCATCTTCAATTACATCTGTCTGCGAATTGTAATAACTTTCATCTATAGCAGCATATGTATCCGCATCCTCCACTATTTCCCTTTGCGGATAACTTCCAAACCAGATACAGTCCCATGTCACTTTCTGACCTGAATCCATACTGTCATCCTTTTCAATACGTGGATTGTACAATGTCACGGATGCTGCTTTTGCTTTTACTGAAGTCAACAATGCCATTGATGGCAGTGCTGTCACAGTAAGTGTCGTCAGTAATATTCCTGCCAAAGTCCTTTTCCAGATATTTGTTTTCAATCCTCCATTCCTCCTTTGTGCTCTCATAATCGTGTAATTAATGAAGCAAATCTTCCAATCGCCTATTTAAAACAAGCAACCAAAGCAAATTTCTTGTTTTGATTGCCTGTTCTTTACAGCTATTTCATTTTTACAATGCAAATTACTTAAATATTAACATTCTCCGTTCTTACTCTTTTGATATCCGTGATCACAAAACCGTTTTTGTTTTTCGCTTTCTTCAGAGTTATTTTCAGTCTTCCCATATAGCGATAATAAGTATTTGTCAAAGTATCTTTCATATTCATATCATAACTCACACTGTATTTCTTACCGTTTTTGAGGATCTTAACGATCTTCCCTGTCGGAACTTCTTCTCCCCAATCTCCACCCACATAACAAATCTCATTATCTTTGTTTACAATCAAATTTGAAGGCTGTTTCCACGTATAACCTGAGAATTTTTTCAGTTTCATTTTTTTGTTTCCAAAATAAAGTTTCATATCCGCAGCACATTTATTTTTGGCATAATCAAGCGATTTCCCATAAATAGATGATAAATTCTTATAGTACACCATCGTGGTTCGCGTATAGATGTCATACTTGAATTTCATGCCCTTCCCAAAGCTGTAGCCAAAATACAGATCAAATTTCTTGAGCATTTTTGAAACCGGTTTCTTATATTGTGCTGTCACATTCTTTGATTCCGCCTGTGTTGTAATTGTCGCTGCATTGCTAAAATTCAAAGCAAATGCTATGAGCAATGTCAATACAATCCGTTTTTTCCATTTTTTCATTCCGCTCGCTTCCTTTCAGCTTACTGTTCAACATTCCTTTTCTTTATATACTATTTCAATTTCCCTTTAATCGTAACAGAAGTATGTCCATTTCCTCCCATCGGCTGATATGGTCCGAAACATACAACTACTTTATTTGCTGATTTGATGTAAAACTGAAACTCGGAACAGTCTTTCTGCATGATCGGGGAATAGCCGGCACTGGAAACTTTCTGTGAATAGGCACTTGCGATTTTCTGTTTGATGGTATAATCATCTCCTCTCACAACGTCCTGGATCTCCAGTTTTTTCCCGTCTTTCAGGCGATAAGTAAGTCCATATTCCCAGCCATTATGAACACCGCCTGCCATCCAGTCGCAGGTAAACTTAAAGCATACATATCCCTTTTTGTTATAAGTTACTTTGCATTTTGTAGTGTAAAAGTATTCTCCTGAATAATACGAATATGGTGAATTTTTTAACGCATCAAATAAGCTCGCTTTGCTGCTGAGTGTTGCTTTGTAATCAGCTTTTAAGGATCTGTTGATCTTCTTAACTGCTGCACTTTTTCCTTTTAGCTGCGGCAGCTGATACAGATACCTTGCTGTCAGTTTGTTATTTCGCTTTGTCGTCTTCTTATTTATGATTTTGTAGGATGCTTTTGATGCTGCCGATACAGTCGTATGTCCGGTTGGATTACTGAGAGCTACTGCCATTGCCAGCAGACAGAATAAAAACAGATGTTTAAAAATATTTCTTTTCTTCATGAGATCTCTTCCTTTCGTTTACCATTTTGCATTGTTTACACGTTTCTTTAACAAGTTAAACTGTTTGTTGCTCATTGCTTTTGTTCTTTTCGCTTTGGCACGTGTTTTTTTGAACGCCTGATTCTCAATTTTCGGTGCTTTTTTGCCTGAAAATGTAACAGAAGTTAAATTACTGCACTTATAAAAGCATCTTGAACCAATATTTGTTACATAGGCTCCTATTTTGACCTTGCGAAGCTTTTTGCATTTCTGGAATACCCTTTTATTGATGCCTTTTACTTTAAAGGTATATCCTTTAATTTTCACGGTACTCGGTATTGTAATCTTAGTTGCATCCTTTTTCAGATTTTCAGTAACCGTTACTGTACCGTTTGAGGCTGAGGATTTTGTTATTTTGTACTTTAATCCTTTGACTTTATGCACTGTATTCTTTACCGGAACCTTAGAACCAGAAGTGCCCGGAACTGTTGGTTTCAAATTTGAATTGTCTGGAACCGTCGGTTTTGAATTCGAATTGTCTGGAACCGTCGGTTTTGAATCAGGCTTTTTCGTACTGGTCGCTGTAAGTTCCACATCACTTTCCGGCATTACAAATGTAATCTTTCTGGCTGTGACATCTGAAATATTTGCTTCAAATACATTTGCACTCCATCTATTGAACGTATAGTCATCCGAAGCTGTCGCATAGACGGTAACTTTTTCGCCAGGACAATACTGCTCTGATTTCTTTACCGTTTCATCATAAATATATCCGCCTGTTACTGACAGTGTATATTTCCTGGTGTTGTTGGCTGTATCTGCAACCGGTTTGATGATGTCTCCATTTTCTTCTCCGTTCAGCTGATAACTGTCTTCTTCTCCTGTTTTCATATCCTCTTGTGATGTATAAACAAGATCTTTTTCAAGTGGAACATTCACATACTTCACAGTACGTGTCGCTTTTTCTTCCTTAAACTCTTTAATATCAATATCCATTGTTCCTGCATCCGTTGCCGCGTACTTGATTTTATAGGTATTGTCTGAATCATAAAAATAAAGCATTTTCTGATCATCTACACACATCACAGTCAGATCAGCACCTTCTTTGCAGAAAACACGATTTCCGATGACCGATGCTACAAGATTATCTTTTTCATCGTAAACATAGACATCAACCGGACATTTTATCGAATACCATTTGATAATATCAAAAATTCCACCCTTGCCCTCATCTTTATATTTTTTATAAATTTTCGGATATGAAACCAGGCATTTCTCTGCCCAGTCATTAAAATTAGATTGATGCAGACTTTTATATTTTTTCCGTATCGTCTCAATTTCATCTTTTACTGCCTGACGTTCATTTCCTTTAAAAAACTGGATAATCTTTGAAATCATTGCGTCATCAACTGCCTGAACGAAATCATAACTGCACTGAGCATCCGAATCTATGTAACGATAACAAACGTCTACTGCTGCTACAAAATTCCCCGCCGTATAATCGGTTCCTTCTTTATCCTGATTATATTTATTTGATTCACACTCAAAAACTTTTACCACCAACTTTTTAACATCGCATATCATACGCATATCAATCACTTTTTCTGCAATCTTGCTGGTGTTAAACAATGTATCACTGACTGCAATACCGGTTCCCCAGCCAACCCATACTGCTGCTGCGTACGGATTGCTTTGCATGATTATATCTTTTGCTTTACTCCATATCGTCTTCGCAACTGTTTTTGTAGCTTCTTTTCCAATAACAGCAAATCCATGAACCTCCATTTTCTTTATGAATTCTTCTTTGCTCATTTTCATAACCGATACGCAATCCCCTAACGCCCTTTTTAACTGAAGATCGGATACAGGGCAGAGATCATACATATCCTGCATAACATTTTGATAGCTTTCATTCATGTATAAAATTTGCAGGCAACTGCTGAAATATTCCAGATATTCATCTATGTCTTTTACATAGTTTATAAAGTCCAGAAAACCCGAAACTTTATCCGAAAACTGAAACAATTTACTTTTTTCTAACTGTTTTTCCGTAAGCTTTTTAATAGCTTCTATCTCTTTTGATGTCAGATCTTTAATATTTTTATTACCGCTTGCATCCAGCTGACATATTTTTTCTATATTTATTTTCACAGCATCTGCTATCTCGCCCACGGTATCTGCCACATCTGTTATTTTTTTAAGCTTGCTGTTATATGTCGCTTCTTCAAACAGTGCGAAAATAATACCCTGATAAAAATCTGATTCTGACAAAACCTTATCTGCTACGCTTGCCGGATTGTCCAGAATATCATGCAAGTCTTTCATATCTTTCCAGGCATGTGCATAATTATATGTACCGGTTTTTTCTGCTTCGCCTGACATCTGTTCAGAGGTCGTTGCATAGTATATGAATTCAGGATAGCGTTCACTGTACATATAATCCGCATAACTTTGAAGAAGGCTGCATTCTGTCTTTACCTTTCCACCGGAAGAGACCGTTCCGGCATATCGGTATTGCCCTGTCTTTGATAAATCGATCTTTACCACCGGTCTTACTGCATTCAAATTTACAATACTGATCATATCACCCCAGGCTTGTCTCTGTCCGTCATACTGCACCGTAGATCCATTTGCCGGGCGTATCCACCAGTTGTTACAGTCCATTGCTGCCTGATCCACACTGATATTCAATCCCATGATCTTTGCGTAAGTACTGCTTTTACTGCGTCTCGCCTCGTCAGCGATATCAGAAGCTTCCGCGAATCCATAATCTATGGCTGTCTGGCTTTCCCATACTTCATTTTCTGAAAGAAGACTGACTTTATCTGCCACCCTCTCTTCCGCCACTATATTGATGATAGCTTCCTGTTCCTTGTTGGAAAATGCAGTATTCAGAAATCCTCTTTCTTCACTGCCCTTGCTGTTAAGCCAGCTTCTCAGATCACTTTTTTTCCAGTTGTTTGTAAAAAATTCATCTTCCGTCAGCTTTCCGTAGTTTGCATTATAGTATTTCTGTACATCCAAAGCCACATCCGCAAGCAAGAACACCTCACTATGCTTGTCATCTGTGTTAAGTACCCTCCATTTAATTGGATCATATTTAAAATAGTGCCAGCAATCCTCTGTTTCCGTCCACTCCCATGAATACCAGCGATACCACGGCGTTTCGTAATCCTTAACCTGCTTTGCATCGTCCTGGCTGATCCTGCAATATTTTTCCCCATCCAGAGTAATTTCATTATTTGCATCCCAGTTGTCAGCATTTTGCAGTTTCTGATATATTGCATCATCAACAATTGCTGAAGCATCCTTTTCATACCACATATTTTTCAGTACATACAATCCTTCAAAAGACGCTGGAATTACTTCTCTTTGCGGATAACTTCCAAACCATATACAATCCCAGGTTACTTCCCGTCCTGATTCCATTTTAGAGTTAGTCTTTACTTTTGGATTTTCAAGTACTTTTTCCACATCATCTGACTGCTCCGCTGCCCAGACAACATTCGTTGGAAAAATCCCAAGCAACAATGCCAGTATCATCAGAACGCTTATAAATTGTTTTCCTTTTTTCCCCATTCCGCTTCCTCCTATTCTTCCGTTATTTTTCTGAGCAAATAATATAACTGAACTTCGACCATTCGCCCTGTTTTAATAAATCCCTGTCAAATGCATATTCTGTTTTTACAAGACTGATTGGATTGTCTATGTAATCGTATACATGCTTTTTACCGTCAAAAATCTGATCAACATCAACGTCCAGATCCAGTGCATTATATTTCTGTTTCATGCCGCTTTTGATTGCCTGCTCATCCGGTGTTCCCTGATACCATTCGCCTTCAGCACTTCCAATTATTTCAAATTGTTTGACTTCTGGTTTATCTTGATATTTCACTACCATAAGTAAATCTCTTGCATGGCCATCAAAGAATGTTCCCTGTATATTCTGCTCTGCTGCAATCATCCATTCATTATCCTTTTTATACTTGAATACTCTGGTATTCCCTTTCCTTAAAATTTCAGTTCCATAAATATCTCCGTATTTCGTCGTGCACAATTGTTCAGCTGACAGAGAAACCTGACCCATACTATCGACTTCGTACATTTGAAATCTCATAGCTGCTTCTCCCCAATCTGTATAAGGATCCTTGTTTACAATAAGCAGTTCACTTTGACCGTCTGAATCATAATCATCAATATCATATGTCAACGGCTGAACTTCAAATCTGAACTCTCCCTGAACAATGTTCTCTGTATCTGAATATAAAAGATATCCGTCATACATTGCTGGTGTTTTACACAAATACTGATATTTTTTTGCAAATTCTTCCAGTGCCGAATCTCTGTCATTATTTTCTGTTTCTGTATAATCTGGATTAATGGTTACCGAAATCGTTTTCTTTATTTTTTTACCTTTTTTATCTTTTCCTTTTGTTGTCACCGTAATTTTGCTTTTGCCTGCTTCCCTGCCCAGAATGACAATCTTATTTTCAGAAGCTCTGACCTGAATTTTTTTATTGTTCGCTTTCAAACTTACTTTTTTGCTTGCATTCCCTTTTACTTTTATCTTGTAAGATATCTTCTTACTCTGCCCTGCTTTTATGCTGACCTTCTTTTTCCCTACCGAAAAAGAACGGACATATTTTTTCGGTGCAGCAGATGCCGTCTGCGGTTTCATTCCCAGACCCATACATACCAATACAAGCATGATAAAAATCTGTTTCATTGTTTTCTTCATGTGCTTTCCTCCTTTGTGTTGTCCTCTTCAGTTCTGTTTATAAACTAATTTTATCCTATTTTCTCATACCTGTATATACGATTCCATATGTTACTAAAATTGTTACACCTTCTTCCTGTATTTTCTTTTTTTCAGAAACACTTCTTGTATTCATTTTACTTTTTCTCTGGTATTTATCTCAAGATGTGTCAGGTTTTCAGTCAAGATTTTATATACAAGATCTCACAAAACTGAACTATTTGAGCAAAAAACCCGGCTTTTGCCGGGCATATTGCTATGTCTAAAACAGATAATTTTTAAATTTCCTGCAACAATTTATTTCTCTTTTCTTCATATTCTTCTTCTGTAATAATATTCAGATCATAAATCTCTTTCAACTTTTTAAGTTTTTCAATAGCAGATTCTTCCTGTACAACATTATTAACGACATTTGGCGTATGATTGTTTTTAAACTCCTGATATATTTCCTTAATTCTTTGAATATATTTTTCAGCCTGTGCGTTATCTTTACGGAAAATAATCGAATATTCATCATCAAACGGAGCCATTTGCGAATTCGTAACAAACGTTCCCGGCTCTACTGCAACCACCATTTCCTGACGAACCCCTGGTACAACAAACGTAATCCATTGCTCTGACTGTAATAAACCTTTATTCATCTTATGTGAAATCGCTGTAACACTGTCAAAATAAATTGTTGTTTGTTTAGCCACTTTCCATTTCGTATCTCTTTTAATTTCCACCCTGTCAGCAAACACCTTTACTTCAGCATGCATTTTTCCACGTGCCAGACCGCAATCACTGATAAAACTAAAAATTTCTTCCATTGTTTTTTCTCCTTTAATTTTTATATTTTTGTGCTTTACTTTGTTCTCGTATAAGTATCTTTCTCTACAATAAATAAGTCTTTTTCTAAATAATACTTACTACGATTATACCTTGCCTCTTCTGCTGTCTCCGCTTTATCATAAGTTCCTCCTGCATGTCCTTCACTGCTGCTAAACACCAACGTCCCATCTTCTTTAAATATATAATGATCTGCACTTTCCCCCCAGGATGCATTGTAAGTAAACGGTGCCGTACATCTTCCGTCCTCTTCAAAAATAGCAATATCATTGTAATTTGATAACCAATTTCCAATAAGCATATTTTCAGGTTTATTACTTCCACCACAAGCCATTAACAGTAATGTTAACACCAAAGCACTTATCATTGCCATTATCTTATATGTTTTTATTTTTTTCATCCTTCTATTTCCTTTCACATCATTTACTCAAAACTTCTATTTCAGCTCAACTGCTTTTGCATTATCCAGATTAACCGTATTAAAGAGACGCTCTCCATTTTCATCAATCGTTTTCCACTCTCCACCTAACATATCCGAATCATTTAAACTATAAAAAATACCGGCAATTGGACTGTCCTCTTTATCTATAACATATGCCATTCCATTCTTATAAGGAGTGATCGCTCTGTATCCTTTTTCATATGCATTAAACATCTCTTCCCCTTTTGTGTTATAGACCACTATTTCCTGATCTGGTCTTCCATACTCATCCGTAACATCCTGTACCGTTATTAGTTTTCCTTCTGAAAAATCAAATTCACTGCACTTGATTGGTTCACCGATAAGATTCCAGGAAGTATCAAAAAGCCCTACATAATTATTTTCATCTTTTCCTTGCAAAGGGAGTGCAACACATCCGTCTGTAAACATTAATTTATCAGGTAATTCGTCCATTTTCACTCTTTCTGTATATTCATTATCCATTACTTTGAATTCACCTGATGAAAGATTATAGGAAATCAAATATTCACCATATTCTTCTAATATGCAGTACCCATCCTTTATATAACCAGAAGCGGACTCCAAATTTCCTCCCAGCTCTTTCTTTAAACCTACTTCACTCAAATTTCCTTTCTTATCCATCAGAATCATCTTCGCCACATATCCCGTATCATCCGGATCTTCATGATCTAATCCTAAAACAGTCATATCTTCGCAAAAGTAAATATGATACGGAAAATCTCCATCAGTCTCTATCCATTTATCACTCTCTGTACAATAACATTTGTAAATATAATCCCCATCACTATTACGAGTATAATAACGCCATACGCCTTGTCCACAATAATTAATTTCATCAACAGGCTCCGTACCTTCTACTGAAAATTCTGTAACCTTCTCTCCCTTTTCATTGTATAAAGTATATACATAACCGGCACTGTCAAAACCTGAACTGTATTTTTCTGTCCAAATCTGTCCTTCCGCATATGTTTTAACTGTAGTATCATCAGATATAGTATAACTTTTTATAACATTACCATCTAAATCAATCTGATAAAAAATATCATCCGTCTCTACAAATGCACAGCCATTAAAAAAAGGTGAAATATAGGTTATATCCGGATTATTGACAGAAAACAAAGCATTCCCTTTCAAATCCAAACAGAAATAACCATCATACAGACTATTTTCACTTCTGGTTTTGATCCATCCTTCACCTTCACTGAATTTATAGGTCATTTCTACATACGGAGATGTCTCTTCTGTACTTTCCTCACTGTCTTCTTCATATTCCTCATAATCTTCGTACTCATCATCGGTATCATCTTCTGTCACTGTTTCGCCTGCTGCTTCTTCATTGCTTTCATATTCAGTGTTTGCAGTACTTTCTATTACGGTCTCTTCTGTCTTTTGGTTGTTGGAACATCCGGTTACCGCTAATGCTGAAAAAATCAATCCCATTACTAAAAAACGATAATTTTTCTTGTACATTTTCTTCTTTTCCTCTTCTTCTATTTTGTTCTCGTATAAACGTCTTCTTCTATGATCAATTTATCTTTATCCAAATAATACATACTTCCATCATCCAGTGCTTCTTCCTCCGTATCTACCTTTTCATAAGAACCTCCTGCGTGACCTTCGCTGCTGCTCAATACTAATGTTCCATCTTCTTTTACAGTATAATGATCTGCACTTTCCCACCAAGATGCATTGTAAGTAAATGGTGCTGTACATCTTCCATCCTTTTCAAACGTAACAATATCATTATATTCGGATACCCAGCTTCCAATAAGCATATCTCCTGGTTTCTCACTACCACTACAAGCTGTCATTAACATCGTTAATGTTAAACCACTCACCAGTATTACCTTTTTACATAAGTTGCATTTTCTCATTCGAATCTCCTTTCCTATTCCTCACAGGCATTTTGTTTTCTCTATCTCATTTTATCTTAGTTTCTTATGCCTGTATATACTATTTGCCGTGTTACTAAAATTGTTACACCTTCTTTCTATTTTTTCTTTTTTTCAGAAACACTGCTTGTATTCATTTTACTTTTCCCTGTTTTTTCTCTCAAGATGTGTCATTTTTTCAGTCAGCTTTTCTCGATATTTTCTATTTTTTCGGCAATAAAAAACCCGGCTCTCGCCGGGCATTTCTGTTTATTTCCTCTACTGTTATAAATTCGATACTTTCGTCTGTTTCTCTTTTCTTTTATTCTTTTTTCCATTATTCTGTTTTCCAATCTCCATCTTTCATTTCTTCTTCCACGATCTGCTCTGCCTCTTCGAAGCTATAGAACATCTCTTCATCGAGGTTCTCGCAGAAGTCATAAAATGCCTCCAACATTCCGGTTTCCTGGATCTGGAGGTTGACCATCTGGTCGGTTGCAAGCGGCAGCCGCAGGGTGCCTGTTTTTGGTGTGATGTAGAGATAAACGGGCGTTTCGGTGTTGCCGATGCTGTTTTTCAGGATGCGAAGTCTGGTCGCACGCTCCGGGGCGAGCAGGGCTTTGACGATCTGGATACGGTCCGAAGCGGACGGGATTTCGTAGAGTCCATCCGGGATTTCCGGGATTCTGCCGTTTTGGAGGAATCTGAGGATACCTTCCATGCTGCATATATAGATCATTTTCTGTTTTGCCAGCTGTCTTGTATAATCCTGGAGTTGGACGAGGAAGATCTCTCTGCCCGGCAGGTCCTTGCGGACGTATTTCTGAAGGATTTCTTTTGTCAGAACCGGCATAAAGCATGGTTCCATCTGCAGGCTGTATCCTGTGGAGCGTTCGGAGAAGGTGGCACTTAGAAATGCCATCTGTTCTGCGGCATGATTGGCAGAATCTGCAAGGCTGGCAAAACGGCTGGCATGACTGTGGCAGTTTTCGAAAATTTCAGAGAGCATCTTCAGCATTTCCGGCTCTTTGGTGAGGTATCCTTTTTTTAGATCTGCGGTCAGTATACAGGCATACCCGGAGGTCAGTACCATATATGGAAACAGTGCAAACATCTGATTCTGCCCCGGTATATAACCGTAATAGTACCAGGTCTGGTATTCGTAATTATAATGATAGAGCGGCAGAATATTTTTCAGGCAGGTCAGGTTGTAATTTTTATCTTTTCCTGTGGCTTTGTTTGTGTCATCCAGGCAGAATATATGATCCACCCGTGTCTGTATGCCGCTGTTGCTGCACATGGCAAGGATACTCGCCAGGAAGTCTGTCTCCGGCTGGAGCAGCATGCGGATATGTCCTTCAGACTGGTGTGTCTCATCCGCAGTCATATACATCAGGGCAGAACGGACGGCGTGACGTCCTTCTAACAGCATAAAGGTTTTGTCTTCCATTTCAAATCCCTGTTCTGCACGGATCGGCTGCAGAGCAAAATCGAGTTCTCGTCCGGCATCGACTTCTGTCAAAAATTCCAGAACCGCTTTTCGACGATAGTAGATATCGTAACCGACAATACTGATCTGATAGGCTTCGTAAAGTTTTGTTTTCTCCAGGGGTGTCAGATGCATATATCCGGCCACTTTTTCGACAAATTCTTTGCCCGGCGGATTGCGTTTGCCGTTGATGATTTTATACATATTTCCCCGGTCGTAGCCGCAATACTGGGCAAGACGGTAGGTCTGTATTTTTTTCTGTTTCATATATTCGGATAACAATTGTGAAAATATACTCATAACTTTCTCCCATTCTGTCTGTTTTTCTTTCAATGTAAATCTCCATGTCTTATTATGTAAAATCCTCTTGTGTTTGTCAACTATTCCAACACTTTTAACACCAATTAAATACTACGCCTATAGTATTATGAACACAAAAGGGGGATTGATATGGTGGACTTTGGCAACACTTTGAAGTCACTGCGTCTGCAGAAAAACATGACCCAGGCACAGCTGTCACAGAAGCTTGGGCTGACAAAATCCGTCATCAGTGCTTATGAAACAGGATTACGTCTGCCTTCTTATGATGTTCTGATTCACATTTCCAAAATTTTTAACGTCTCAACAGATTATCTGCTTGGCGTAGAACAAAAACAGAATGTTGATTTCTCCGGACTGACGGAAGATGAAATTTCAGCTATTTTACATTTGATCAAAGTCATGAAACGCAATCGGAGCGGTGTAACTTAATGCTACACCGCTCCGTTTTTATCGAAATGTCAGGATCTGTGATCTGTGGCATCTCTTTTTGTAATTCATTTTTTCAGGTTCTTCATCCGCTTAGAAGGATGTAACTTTTTCTGCTGCATACTGAAGGATCAGAACTGCGTCGTTTGTATCCGCAACACCGTCACCGTTTACATCTGCTGCTGCCGCTGCATCTGCATCCAGTTCTGTCAGTTCTGCACTTGCTGCCAGAAGTGCGGTACTGTCGGCTGTTGTCACTGCACCATCGTTGTCTACGTCACCTAACAGTCTTGCTTCTGCAAGTTTCAGTGTCAGTGTACGAACTGCTGCGTTTACTTCATTCTGAACTGCATCATCGTTATCATAAACTGCCTGTGCATCTGCTTTTACATCTGCAAGTCCTTCGATGGTTGCTGCTACATAAGCATCGCTATCTTCCAGAACAGCTGCTGCTTTTTCAAGCATTGCTTTCAGAGCCGCTTTGTTGCCTTTCTTTTCCAAAGAGATCACTGCATCGATCAGATCGCTGTAAGCTTTGTTTACTTCTTCAGCGGTTCTGTTCTTGTTTGCTACAACAGCTTCTGCTGCTTTGATTACTTCATCCAGTTTTGCAAGAGAATTGCTTGTGTAATTTCCATCCTGAAGTTTCTTTGCAGATTTGATCAGGCTTTCCAGTGAGGAAAGATCTGCATTTTTCACTGCTTTGCTCAGCTCGTTCAGGATTGCATTTGCTGCTGCACTTACGGTTTCCTGATCTGCATCTTCGTTTGCAAGAACGGCTTTACCGTTTGCTACTGCTTCTTCCAGATTTCCAAGGCTGCTGTATTTGTCTGCACGTACCAGCACTTTTTCAGCTTCTTTTATGGAGATTTCCAGATGTGTTTTCTCAACACCCTGTTCCAGGCTGTCCATTGCTGCCAGAAGGTCTGTCATTGCGTTTGTTGTCTCAATAACGGTTGCATCTGCTTTTGCTGCTACTGCTTTTGCTGCATTCAGAGCTTCTTCTACTGCTGCCCAGCTTGCTTTTGTATAATCAGAAGCATTCAGGTCTTCTACCATAGCGATCACTTTGTTTAAGGATTCAACGTTTGCAGAAGCTTTCTGTACGCTGTCTTTTGTTACGGTCTGATATGCTTTCAGGTTGCCAAGTGCTGTGCTGTAGTCTTTTACTTCTACACCATAACGTCTCTGCATCATGTTGGAGTTCATGATGATGTTCAGGTTGTTGATCGCACTCTTCTGTACATCGCCGAGGCAGATGATGTTGTTGTCTACATATTCACCTTTGTAAGTCAGAGTCTTGCCATCGTTGCTTACGGTTACAACATCGGTTGTTGCCGGTACGCTGAATGTTCCAGGATTGAACCATCCCTGACGATAGTTCAGATAGATTTCTTCACCGTTTACAAGGATTCTTCCGTCATCTGCAACGGTTGCTGTATAGCCTTCACCAAGTGATGTCGTTACCGTCTTTGTTCCAGCGGCAGACGGTGTAAATTCATTCCATTTTGCAGAATATACTTTAACAAATCCGTACATCAGCTGAACATCGACTGCTACCTGTCCTCTTTCATCGAATACCGGTGCTGCATCCTGCATACCGTTTACAATATTCTGTGCTCTCTCTGCTCCACCCGGCATGATCATGTCATTTCCTGCATGCATGGACTTCATCGGAGTGGAGGAACCGCCGTTCCAGTCAGTCATGATCAGACCGTCAAATCCCCATTCACCGCGGGCGATGTTGGTACACAGATCGTAAGAATCTGCAGTCGGTACGCCGTTGATCAGGTTGTAGGATGTCATAATAGACATCGGACGGGATTCTTTTACTGCAATTTCAAAACCTTTCAGGTAAATTTCACGCAGAGTACGTTCGCTTACGATCGTGTCAACTGCATTACGGTTACTTTCCTGGTTATTTGCTGCGAAATGCTTCAGGCATGCACCAACACCCGGTGTTTCCTGAACGCCCAGTGTGCAAGCTGCTGCCATAACACCGGATACAACCGGATCTTCTGAATAGTACTCAAAGTTTCTTCCGCAGAGCGGATCACGGTGAATATTCTGAGAAGGTCCGAGCAGAAGTGTGATGTTCATTTCATCAACTTCTTTACCAAATGCAACACCGATACGTTTTACAAGGTCGGTATCCCAGGTCTGAGCCTGTACATAACTTACCGGCCATGCGGTACAATACTGGTACAGTGTCTGTTTTTCATCGCTTCCTTCAATGGTCGCATCAAATTTCTGTGCTACTCGTACACCTCCAGGGCCGTCTGCAAGAACGATGCCCGGAATGCCATACTGATCGTAAACGGTTGTCTCACCTGCTGCACCTTTTACCGTAGAAGAGTTGCTTCCAACGATCGGAGAATTTTCATTGGCAACGCCCCATCCGCTTCCGCAGTTCAGAGCCGCCAGTTCTTCTACACTCATCTGTGCGACAAATTCGCCCATCGTAGCTTTTCCTTCAATGACATCTTTTAAAGTAGAATCTTTCTTTTCTACCACTTCTACTTTTTCGTACGGCTGTGTTGCTTCATAAGCAGCATCTGTTGTGTAAGTGGTTACTTCTTCATTTTCATATGCAGATGCATGGTCTTCTCTCTTGATTTCAGAAGCATCAACTTTGATAACCGGAGCTGCTTCTTTTTCTGCTTCCTCTGTTGGATAACTGTAGCCCTCTTCCGGTTTGCTCCATTCTACCAGATCTTCGCCGTCCGGAACTTCCATCTGGTTGGAAAGCTGTTCAGTCAGTGTGGTGTCATCCACTTCAATGGTTGCCTCAACACTGGTATTTCTGGAAGAATCACCGACACGCACATAGTATTTTCCTTTATCCAGAATATAAGCTGCCTGGTCTTCATTATAATATGCCATGTCTTTTGTATCATAAGAAATCGTCAGAATCTGCGATTCGCCCGGTGCAAGTTCATCCGTTTTTGCAAATCCGCCAAGTTCCTGATATTCTTTCTCTGCCTCTGCAGAATCCGGTGCGGAATAATAAACCTGTACGATTTCTTTTCCGCTGTAAGTGCTGCCGGTATTGGTAACTTTTACTTTTACGGTAACTTTATCGGCATCTGCTGTCACAGACTGTGTCTCAATTTTGAAATCTGTGTAGGAAAGTCCATAACCAAACTCGTATTTCGGTTTGATATTAAAGGTATCAAAATAGCGGTAGCCGACATAAATACCTTCGTTATAAACTTCTTTCTTGATGTTTCCGTCTGCATTTGCAAAGGTATCCGAAGCCGGATAGTCACTGTAGTTTTCTGCCCAGGTATCTGCCAGTTTTCCGGATGGGGTCACGGCTCCGGTCAGAACATCCAGAAGTGCGTTGCCGCCTTCCTGACCTGCCTGTCCCATCAGAAGCATTGCATCCAGTCCGTTGATCTCGTTATAGAATTTTGTATCCATAATACCGCCAACATTCAGAACAACGATGGTCTTTTTAAAGGACGCTGCCACACGCTCCAGATTTTCACGTTCGAGATCCGTCAGATAATAATCACCAATATCATAAGATTCTCCGTTGTAAGTTCCCTTCGTCCCTTTCAGTGTACGGTCGGTACCTTCACCGGCATTTCGGCTGATGACATAGATTGCCGTATCGGAATCTGCGGAAGCATCTGCCAGCTCTTCATCACTGATCTCCATCTCAGGGAATTTGAAGCAGTTCATCGTACTGTTTCCTTCAATTTTGTGCTGTGCATCATAAGCATCTGCGTATGCATCGAGCATATCAGAGTTTACGATATCATAGCCGGCTTTTTTAAAGGTATTATAAATGTGGATATTATAACGTTCATTCAGATCTACATCCCAGGAACCACCTCCGGAAAGTCCTCCGTTGAACGGGTCACCGGAACCAAATCCGCCTTTGATGGTACGAACCGCACCGCTTCCGAACAGTGCCAGTTTTTTTGTCTTCAAAGGAAGTGTATGGTTTTCATTTTCCAGCAGAACCATACCCTGTCCGGCTGCCTCTCTTGCCAGTGCCGCATTGTCAATCTCCCGCTGTGTGATCTCATCACTTGTACTGGCTGCCAATGCAGAAGAACACGGTGCTGCGACCATACTCACTGCCAGTGCCGCTGCCATGGCACTTCTGATTTTTCTGTTACGTTTTTTCATTCTTTGCTCCTCCTTTTGCCCGTTTATACGTTTTGCTCTATGATTATAAATTTTACACAATTTTCTTTTGATTTTCCATGTAAAATTATACGTTTTTCTTGTAAATTTTTATTATCTATCAGAATATACAGTCAGATTAATCAAAAACAGCAGAGGTTTTTATCTCCTCTGCTGCTCTTTTTGAAAAAAAATTACGGTTTAAAATTCCCGCTCGCCCATTTCTTCCAGAAATGCCAGATAGCCTTTAAATGCTTCATAGATATCTGCTTTGCTTGTCACTTCGAACGGTGCGTGCATGTTCTGCACTGCCACGCCGCAGTCAATGACCTCCATTCCGTAGTTTGCCAGGATATAAGCGATCGTTCCGCCTCCGCCCTCATCAACTTTTCCAAGCTCGGCTGTCTGGAAAGCCGCCTCATTTTCATCAAGGATCTTGCGGATTCTTGCGATGTATTCTGCATTTGCATCGTTGGAACCGGATTTTCCTCTGGAACCGGTAAATTTATTGAAGGTCAGTCCTTTGCCGAAAAAGGCACTGTTTTTCTTTTCCATGACGGCCGGATAATTCGGATCGTAAGCTGCACTGACATCGGAAGATAACATTCTGGAACTCTGAAGTGCTCTGCGTACTTTCAGTTCGCTGTAATCTCCGGCTGCATCCATAATCTCTGCCACTGCATTTTCAAAAAATCTGGAGTGCATACCGGTCGCACCGACGCTGCCGATCTCTTCTTTATCCACCAGCAGGCATACGCAGGTGTACTGCGGTTTGTCAAGCTCAAACATTGCCCGGTAAGATGGGTAGGCACACACTCTGTCATCCTGACCATAGCCCATGATCATACTCTCATCCAGTCCATAATTTCTTGCATTTCCGGCCGGAACAGCTTCCAGTTCTGCAGAAATAAAATCGGTTTCTTCTATATTATATTTCTCTTTTAACAGCTGAAGGATCTGCCTTTTGACCGGCTCTTTTTCTTCGCCGGAAAGCGGTATACTGCCGACTAAGATATTAAGGTCTTCGCCTTCTACCACTTCATTGCCACGTTTTTCCATCTGTTTTTTGCCAAGATGCGGAAGCAGATCGGAAATGCCGATAACCGGATCGGATGGATCTTCACCCAGTGCAATCTCCACGCTTGTTCCGTCTTTTTTTGCCACAACACCGTGCAGTGCCAGCGGCATCGCAACCCACTGATATTTTTTGATTCCGCCGTAGTAGTGTGTTTCCAGCATCGCCAGACCATCGCTCTCATAAAGCGGATTCTGCTTCAGGTCCAGTCTCGGAGAATCAATGTGAGCTCCTAAAATATTCATGCCCTTTTCCATAGGTTCTTTTCCGATATGGAACAGTGCCAGTGTTTTTCCCATGATGGAAACATAAACTTTATCGCCGGCCTGCAGTTTTTCGCCGGATCTGCGAACTTCTTTCAGACTCCTGTAACCTTTTGCTTCTGCTTCTTTTAAAATCTCTTTTACACATTCTCTCTCTGTCTTGCATTTTGAGAGAAACGTTCTGTATTCTTCACAGAAATCATATACTTTCTTTTTGTCTTCTTCCGTATAAGATTCCCAGACTGTTTTCTCATTCATTGATTTTACCTCCTACATTTCCCGTCCTTTTTTGACGCATGCTTTCATTGCTTCGATCACAGCACTTCGCATGCCCTTTTCTTCCAGAACACGCACTGCCTCAATCGTTGTGCCGCCCGGTGAGCATACCATGTCTTTAAGTTCACCGGGATGTTTGCCTGTCTCCAGCACCATCTTTGCACTGCCAAGGACTGCCTGTGCTGCGAAACGATATGCCTGTGCACGCGGCATACCATCCGCAACGGCCGCATCTGCCATCGCTTCAATAAACATAAATACATATGCCGGTGAACTTCCGCTGACGGAAACAACCACATCGATCAGACGCTCCGGAAGCATTTCTGCTTTTCCACAGCCCTCAAGGATTTTCAGCACATCCTGCATCTCTGCGTCTGACACTTCTTCGTTGCAGCACACGCCGGTCATGCCTTCCCCGACCAGGGCCGGTGTATTCGGCATGCATCTTACCAGCTTTACTTTTTTGCCAAACTGCTCTTCCAGCCATGCCAGTGTTTTTCCCGGTGCAATGGAAATGATAATTTTCTTTTCATCCACTGCATCTTTAATCTCATGGATCACTTCTTCATAAAAAATCGGTTTTACTGCGAGCACCAGCACATCCGCACTTTTCGCTGCTTCTATATTATCTGCTGTTACCTGAATTCCATAAGTATTTCTGGCATTTTCTCTGCTCGCCTCACTCTTTGCCGTCGCGATCACATCTTCTTTTGCACAGATCTCATTTTTTAAAATGCCGCCAAGCATGGCTTTCGCCATATTTCCGCAGCCGATAAATCCAAGTTTCATCGCTTTTCGCCTCCTGTAAATCCAGAACTTCTGTTTCTGATAATGCCAAGTTGTACAAGTTACTTTGTTAGATAAAGTAATTTTCAGCTATCATGCCAGAGACAGATTTTTCCGTTTCTGACATCACATATATACTTTAGCAAATCAAAGTACCATGGTCAAGCCTCACCTGTGTTCGACTTAAAGCAGAACTTGCTTGATTTTCTCATCTTGAGTCGCTATACTAAGAATGCCGGGTTTATCGATACCCGTTACCTAATTTACAAAGGAGCAATTTTCATGCAAAAAGACGCTGCTTATATGAAACTGATCGAGGAAATCTCACTGAACGCCTGGCCGTCCCACAAGATTGAGCTTTATGACGGCTGGCTGATCCGGTTTTCTCATAATTATACTTACCGTACCAACAGTGTGGAACAGGTTGGTGACTCCTTGATTCCGATTGAGGAGAAAATTGCTTACTGCGAGGCTCAGTACCGCAATTACCACACACCGTCTAATTTCAAGATCAATCCGCTTCTGGATTCGTCTTTTGATAAACTTCTGGAAGAAAAAGGTTATGAGATCCGCCATACCACCGAGGTTATGACGATGCCGATGACAAATTTTCATCCTTATCCGGCAGAATCCGTAGAATATGAATATTATGGAAGGAATTCAAATCTGCCTTCTTCTGTTTTTTATCCGGGACATATCGCTGTCCAGCTCCGCGACCGGATCACGGACGAGTGGATTGAGTCGCTGTTTCGTCTGAACGGCACGACCAGACCGACGCTTCGCCGCATTGTACCATCGATGTTCAAAGCGATCCCGAAAGAGACGATTGTTGCCTGTATTGAAATCGAAGGCCGCATGGTTGCTTCCGGTCTTGGTATTCTCGACCGCGGACACATCGGACTGTATGCGATCTATGTCGATGCAAGCTGCCGCAGAAAGCATTTCGCACGTGCAATCTGCAGTTCCATTCTGACCGAAGCTCAGAAAAAAGGAGCAATGCATGCTTACCTTCAGGTTGTAAAAGGAAATACTGCCGCTAAAAATCTGTATACATCACTGGGATTTGAGGACTTTTATACCTACTGGTTCCGTTCCAAAGAAGTCTGAAGAAGAATCACAAAATAAACAAACACACGAAAGGACATTACTATGTGGATTGCTGAAAACTGGAAAGATTACGAAGTGCTTGACACTTCCAAGGGAGAAAAACTGGAACGCTGGGGAGATTATACTCTGGTTCGTCCTGACCCACAGGTTATCTGGGATACTCCAAAAACACTGAGAGGCTGGAAACGCCCGAATGCACACTATCATCGCAGCAAACGAGGCGGCGGTGAGTGGGAATTTTTTGATCTCCCGGAACAGTGGAGTATTCACTATCAGAAACTGGGGCTGACCTTTCAGTTAAAACCTTTCAGTTTCAAACATACCGGTCTGTTCCCGGAACAGGCTACTAACTGGGACTGGTTCTCTGAAAAGATCAAAAAAGCCGGACGCCCGATCAAGGTTCTGAACCTCTTTGCCTATACCGGCGGAGCTACCCTCGCTGCTGCTGCTGCCGGAGCAAGCGTTACACACGTAGATGCCTCCAAAGGAATGGTTACCTGGGCAAAAGAAAATGCACGTTCTTCCGGACTTGGAGATGCACCGATCCGCTGGATCGTCGATGACTGCGTAAAATTCGTCGAGCGTGAGATCCGCCGCGGCAATCATTACGATGCCATCATCATGGACCCGCCTTCTTACGGTCGCGGACCAAAAGGAGAAATCTGGAAAATAGAAGAAGCGATTCATCCGCTCATCAAGCTCTGTGCAAAGCTTTTAAGCGACAAACCGCTTTTCTTTCTTGTAAATTCCTATACAACCGGACTGGCTCCTGCCGTCCTCACCTACATGCTGGCAACCGAACTTGCCGCTTTTCACGGACATGTAGATTCCCAGGAAGTCGGACTTCCTGTTTCCGGCAATGGACTGGTGCTGCCTTGCGGAGCATCCGGACGCTGGGAAATCTGAGAAATCTGATATTCAAGGATATCTCCGGCATTTTGCTGCGAGGTACACATCATGTATCGCATGATATATTCTTCTGTGTACCTCTACAATCTGCCGGAGATGGAATTTTCACTAAAATAAATCAGTATTTTCTATTTTTCTTTATCTCGTGCAACAGCTCATCTGAAACCGCACAATACTTTTCATGCGTTATCGTATCACAGATGATGCTCTTTTTCCCAATAAACACAACATCTTCAAGATTAACAGATGCATTCTCATCAAAAAAATCAAACAGATCCTTTTTCTCTTTCAGAAATTCTCTGACATAATAGTCCGCTTTAAAATAAACCAGACTCTCTTTACAATTTTCTGTATGTATAGATTCTGTAAATTCCGAATCTATATAAGAACCCATTATCTGTTTGTATCGAATATCTTCTCTCAATTCATCTACATGATCCAGATATGGACAAACGGTAAAGCAAACAATCTCCGTGTGTCTTAATATCACATCGATGAACGTTTGATATTCGTTTTCCTTTATTATAATTGCATTTCTGGCGTTATTGCAACATTTTACATAGCTCATTCTTAATCTAAATTGCATCCAGTGCCTGTGCAATGTCTGCAATCAGATCATTTTTATCTTCCAGTCCGCAGGAAATACGGATCAATCCCGCCGGAATACCGGCTGTGATGAGCTGCTCATCTGTCATCTGACGGTGTGTGGATGTTGCCGGATTCAGGCAACAGGTTCTTGCATCTGCTACGTGTGTCTCGATTGCTGCCAGCTTCAGGTTTTTCATAAATTTCTCTGCTGCTTCTCTTCCGCCTTTCAGTTCAAATGAAACAACGCCGCATCCGCCGTTTGGCAGATATTTTTTTGCGATTTCATAGTACTTGTTAGATGGAAGTGTCGGATAGTTGACAAATTCTACTTTATCATGCTTTTCCAGAAATTCTGCAACTGCCTGTCCATTTTCCACATGTCTTGGCATACGCACATGCAACGATTCCAGACCAAGATTTAAAATAAAGGCACTCTGCGGTGACTGGGCACATCCAAGATCACGCATCAACTGAGAAGTACATTTTGTGATAAATGCTCCTTCTTTTCCAAATTTTTCCGCATAAGTGATTCCATGGTAGGACTCGTCCGGTGTACAGAGTCCCGGAAACTTATCCGCATGAGCCATCCAGTCAAAATTGCCGCCATCTATGATCGCTCCGCCAAGGGCTGCTCCATGTCCATCCATATATTTCGTGGTAGAATGTGTCACAATATCAGCTCCCCATTCAATCGGCCGCAGATTCACCGGCGTCGGGAACGTATTATCCACGATCAGCGGAACTCCGTGTGCATGGGCTGCTTTTGCAAACTTCTCGATATCAAGTACCGTCAGAGCCGGATTGGCAATGGACTCGCCAAATACCACCTTTGTGTTCTCCTGAAATGCTGCGTTTAACTCTTCCTCCGTGCAGTCCGGATCAACAAACGTCACATCTACTCCCATCTTTTTCATTGTTACAGAAATCAGATTGTAGGTTCCTCCATAAATGGATGAAGAAGCTACGATATGACTTCCTGCTTCGCAGATATTAAACAGAGCAAAGAAATTGGCCGCCTGACCGGAAGAAGTCAGCATACCGGCTTTTCCGCCCTCCAGTGCTGTGATCTTTGCTGCTACATAATCATTTGTCGGATTCTGCAGTCTGGAATAAAAATATCCTTCTGCTTCCAGATCAAACAGTTTTCCCATATCTTCACTCGTATTGTATTTATAAGTCGTTGACTGAATGATCGGGATCTGTCTTGGTTCTCCATTCCCCGGAGTATAACCTGCCTGCACACATTTTGTATTGATTGAATAATCCATAATTTTCCTTTCACCTTCTTCTCTGATAATAATTATATGTTATACCCTTTTTGCAGCGATGTAAAGGAAAAGAACAACCGACATATCACGAAATTTCTGTAATTTCCCTTGCTTCTTTTTCCGTAAATCCCTTTTTGAGAAGATTTCTATATACCTGCATTTTGCCTTCCAGAATTCCTTCTGCTTTTCCTTCTACTTTTCCCTCTTCTTTTCCTTCCAGTCTTCCGATCTCAATTCCTTTTACAATGCCCATTTTTTCCAATCTTTCTGCTACATCACACATACTTCGCACTCCTTTCTTTTTCTGAAATATCTTTTCATAGCGTTTATCTCCGGTCATCACATTGAGAAGTTTTAAGACTTCATCTACATATTTGATTTCTGTTGGATCATCCGGTATATAATCTTTATTTTTTCTTTTCTGGGCAAAAAAATTTGCCACAATACGAAAATCGCTTTGAAACCTTTCGATTTCTTCTTCTGTCAGCCATGCAACCTCGAAAATCTGAATTTTATAATCATTAATATACTTTTCCATTCCATCTGGAATCTTCATCAATGCTTTAATATTCTTTTTTGCATACCAGTGATGTTCTGTTCCATAATAGAGAACAATCGTCATAACCGGCAGGATTTCTTTTCTGCTTTTTTGCAACTGACTGCGATACGCTGTTCCATCATATTCCATAACTCGAAACGGCATATATTTTTCTACGCTGCTTTGATTTTCAATTCCGCAGATTGCCAGTTCTACTTCACCATCTTTCCAGTACTTTGCAATATCTCGTTCCAATTCATGTACTTTCTCATCGTCTGCTTTATACTGTGAATGAACTGCTGTATTTTCCAGTGACTCAGCCAAAATTTTCTGTTCTCCTGCAAAAACAAGAGCATTTATAATATCAGCAAACACATCATTATGATCCTCCAGTATTTTCTCTGTAATGTCCTTTTCTCCCATAAGCTTCTCCTTTTTGTTTTTCTGCACATTAGAAGCAGCATGGAAATTTTGATGTAAAACTGATATCTGTAAAATACAAGTCATATCATTTATCATACCGCTTCGTGCAGGTCTTCTATTTTGTTGGATTTTCCTGCCGAATGGCATTGGATGTGAATAAAGAATAATATCGAATCTTCGTTTATCTCAAATTTTGTTTCTGTTTTGTGATTATTATAACAGTTTATGTGATGCATGTCAATCTTTTTGTTTCTTCTTTTTCCCGTATCCAATCAACCGCATGAAACATATACTGTAACCGTCTTTTATGTCTTTTCCTTCTGCCCGATATTACTTTCCGGTATCATGAAAAAGAACCTGCGAAAAATAGCGAACTTTTCCATCTTTTCCCCAGCAGATCATCCCTACTGCATCTGCCATTTCCTGAGCATCCACACAATATGCTGACATACAGGAATGATGCCTGTACGGACCGGCAGTCATGATCAAAAAATCACTTTTTCCGTCTTTTTTCATCTCTTCTGCCAGAGATTCTGTCAGCCTGTTGTGGACAAGTTTTGCTTTTTTATAATCCATATCATTGCTTTGCGTTGTCTGTAAGACAAGTGTTTTGTTGTAGGATAATGCTTTTTCTTTCATTTCTTCCACGCTTCCGCTTTCCGGTGGACAAGCAGGATTCCGATCATAATTTCCGCATCGATTCTCCTCGCAGAAAACGCGGTACTCCGGTTTGAAAACCAGATTTTTCGTGTCCATAACAGCTGCAGCTGAAAAACCGAGCTGTTTTGCTCTTTCTGTATAATTCATAGTTGTACATCCTTTCACAAATTTATCCTGTAATCGTTACTATATTCCCATGCAGCAAAATCCTCAACAGAATCCACTTTTCTTAACTGTCGTTCCTGGATTCTTTCCTTCTGAAATATTCACTCTCTGTTTCATACAACGGTACAGCCTTTTGGGAATTTCTGTTTTTCTGTTATCACAGTCGGAAATTATTTTTCTTCCTCCGGATAGGTAAATCCCCAGGATTTTCGAAACTCTGTCATCATATCCATAACATCTTTTGTATAATCCAGATGCATACAGGATGGATCACCGTTTATTGCTTTTTCCATATCTGCCAGCTCGTATGCAAGTGCGTCTGCATTTTCACCGGCTTTGATCAGCTCTGTTTTTCCGCTGTCGGTATAAGTGATTTTTGCCTCCCAGGCTCTTGGATATTCCATCACCTCTATGTAGCCTTTCTCGCAGGAAACCATGCCACGTTTCGGCTGTTTCGAATGAAGAGAAAGCATAACGGTTGCCATCTGACCTTCCGCATTCGTCAATAATAATCCCGCCTGCTCATCCACTTTGGTCGGTGCCTGTTTCACCTGCGACAATAACTGATCCGGTTTCGAATCCATAAACCAGCGGATAAAAGAAAGTGCATAAACACCAATATCAAGCATTGCACCGCCGGCAAGATTGCGGTTAAAAAAGCGGTTGCCCATATTGTACTCTTTAAAACTGCCGAAATTCATCGTGATCAGATTCACTTTTCCAAGTGCCCCACTCTCCAGAATTTTTCTGAGCTTTTTATAGATCGGCATATGGAAAATCGTCATTGCCTCCCCGACGATAACACCTTTTTCTTCTGCAAGTGCCAATGCTTCATTCAGTTCGTCGCTGTTGAGCGTGATTGATTTTTCCACTAGAATATGTTTGCCGTTTTCAATGGCCTTTTTCATAAAATTAAGATGCGTATTGTGCGGTGTTGTAATATAAATCACATCAACATCCGGGTCGGTGAACATTTCATTGTAATCCGCATAGACTTTGCCGATGCCATATTTTTCAGCAAAAATAACTGCTTTTTCATGGGTTCGATTGCCGACTGCATAAATGTTCTTTCCATTCTTTTTCAGAGCAAGTGCCATTTCATTTGCAATAACACCTGTACCAAGTACAGCCCAGTTTATGTTCTTCATAGATACCTCCTTTATTCTACAGTTCAAACAACGGATATACGTTTACCAGATCCCTCGGTGCAATATATGGAATATGTGCCTGAATTACATAGCTTGGAAATTCAGACTGGCGGATCTGTCCTTTTTCCAGATCCGTACATATGCGGTCTACCGATTTTTCTGTATACGGCGGAAAATACTGAATCGGCGGCATAAAGAACTGAAAATCGTTGAGATCGATCAACAATGGATTAACAGATGTCAGAGCTGGATTGTCCATAATTTCATTGTCTTTTTCTCCTGAAATCTGCCTGTTCCATCACTATACTATCATACTTTTCACAAAAGAAAAACAGCCATAACATTCAGAAACTGTTTTTCTGTATGCTATGGCATGCTTTTTACTGTGTTCCGCTAAAAACGAACGGTTATTTTTTTCTTGTAAGTGATCTTTACAGAAGGGGCTGCTGTTTTCATGCGTTTCTGCAATCTTTTCACCTGACTTTTTTTCATACTGCCTGTTACCTGGACACTTGTTTTTTTCTTGATTCCTTTAAATGCTGTCTTGCCAATAGTCGGTGCTTTCTTTCCTTTGAATGTGACAGAAGAAAGTTTTTTACATTTTTCAAATGCCTGTTTTCCGATTTTTTTCACATTGGATCCGATGACAACACTTTGCAGATTTTTGTCATTTCGAAAAGCTTTCTCTGCGATCGCTGTTACTTTAAAAGTAATGCCCTGAACCGTAATTGTTGAAGGAACTGTTACTTTTCCTGATTTTTTCTGAATTCCGATCACTTCTGCGGTGCCGTTTTTGGCTGCCATTTTTGTGATTCGATATTTCAGGATACCTTTTGCGTCCTGACAGATACTGCCCTTTGTCAGCGTTGCCGTATTTTGATCTTTGCTTGAATCCGGTTTCGGACTTGGTGTTGGATTCGGGGTCGGATCCGGTGTTGGGATCGGATTTGGGTCTGGAGTCGGGTCTGGATCCGGCGTTGGGGTCGGTGTTGGGTTCGGGTTTGGGTCCGGCGTTGGAGTCGGCGTTGGATCCGGGTTTGGATCCGGCGTTGGGGTCGGCGTTGGATCCGGGTCTGGATCTGGTTTCGGGTCTGGTTTCGGATCGGTACCCGTTTCCCGTGTAAACTGCAGCCAGTTCAGATTCATGCCGCTTTTTTCAAAGTAGATGGCAAATGAATGTTCTCCGGCTTCCAGTGTGATCTCCTGGGCATCTGTAGTTGTCCAAACCTGCCATCCGCCTGTATTGACTGCACGGTATGTTGCAATTTTCTGATTATCGACATAAATGCTGAATGCTCCTGTTCCGTCATTCGAAGCAACACGTGCCTTAACGTTATAAGTACCGGCTGTCGTTACATTGATTTTATATTCTGTTAAACTGCCCTGGTTGCAATAGCCAAGGTTCTCTCCTCCGCCTTCATCTGATGTATCTTCTGCCCTGACATCTCCGGAGGAATTTAAAATATTTTTTGCAGCATAAAATCTGGTATCATCTTCTATGACGGTTACTTTCTGCGATGTATCCGGATCTGTTCCTGTACTTTCCCCACCCAGGTTACGGTTCAGGAAATCGCATCTTTTCGTCATAAAATTTCTCAGATATTCAATATTATCATCATAAGTAAGACCGGTATTTACAAAACTTTCACTGCTGTGATTCCATGGATTCTCCATCAGGTCACGCCACTGGATAAAGTTCATCGCTGCGGATGCACTTACTTCTGCTTTGTATGCATCCAGTGTTTTTATCTTTGTTGCTGTGTAGGCGGTGGACTCTCCCAGTATGTACTTGATCGCCGGCATGAATTCACTCTGCCATAATTCTTTTACTTTATTCCACACTTCTTCGTGCTGCACAGCCTGTGCCATGACATTATATTTACTGCTGTTGTCGTACATTCTGGAAATTTTTGCCCACCACTGTGTCGGGTCAGTAAAGTCTGTGCCATTTCGGGAGGTGTAATTTCCAAGTGCCACATCAAAATCCCATACCGGTGCGGCATGAAGCTTTCCATCACCGGTCAGATCAGAGTCTTTATAGAGATAAAAGCTTGTGATACCGGAATCCAGGTTCATAGAAAATTCCTGGAGCAGGTACATACGTGCCAGTGATTCGATATCAATATAATCAGAAAGAGCATGACGCTCCCCTTTGCTGTCCGTTGTATAGCCATCTTTGGAATAAAGAGCATTTTCCATATTCTGATAAAATTCACTGATGTATTTGATCTGATTTTCCGATACACATTCCGGGCATTTCATAGTGACTGCCTGTCCGCCTGTTGTCACAAAACCACTTGTTTCATCTTTGTAACGCTCTCCAAGCTCAAGTTCAAGCAGATATCCGCCCGTGATATCTTCCGGATCGTTTGGAATATCTACCCATTTCTGTGTGCCTGCTTTATAATCATTTGTTCCTTTCTGCTCATAGGTTTCCAGATCTGCATTATCATTTGCCTTACTTGTGGCATCTTCCAGATCCGTAATGTTGACTCTCGTTTTTCCGATTTCGATTTTTTCTGTGATAAGATAAGATCCCATGTAATCGCCATTGATATAAAGATCGATGTTTCGGCTGTCCATGGTGAATGGAATCCCGGTCTCTTCTGCCAGATTGTACACGATCCGATTTCGAAGAAGAGAACGATCCGCATAATTAGCAAGCAGGCACCAGCCTTTTCCTTTGCCCATTCCAAGCAGATCTGACGAATTTTCCAGTTTGATATTATATGGTTTTTTCGCAAATCCCCAGGTGGAATTTCCACGGCCTTTGATCTGCTTTAAGTTTCCGTCAAAATCTACGCTGCGGTCTGCTTTGACAAGTGCCATTGTACCTTTTTCTTTATTGTCTTTGTTTGCATGAACCTTATCGAGCGTACCGGATGCTGTCTGGATAAACATTGCCGGAATCTCTGCCGATTTTACAATATTTACGCTAACACTTTTACCTCCGGCGAGTGAAATCTGCAATTTGCTTGTTCCTGAGAGATCTGTAGAATCTCCGCAGTTTATTTTTTGTCCGCCGATCATAACATAACTGTCGGCATTTTCATTTCCGTCACTGTTTTCTGTGAAATGAAGCTGTACATTGCTTAAATCTGCTCCGGAAGGCATACACAGATAATACCCCTTATCTGCATACTGCCAGTTGACTTTCTGCTGCGGCAGTGTTTCGCTGCCATAAATTCCCGTTACATACAGTTTTGTGACCTCCGAAAGCTGCTGCTCTGCTGCATAAGACCGGACCGGCATCAGACAGAAAAACAGTATCAGACACAAACCTGCAAGCAACTTGCCCGGGGTTTTTGCTGCACTTTTCATAATTGTTCTTCTCCTTTAGGATATTGTATTCATCGACCTAGTTACTTTTTCATTATACGCTCTGGTTTTTTGACAGTCAAACAAAAACAGCGGGAGTTTATCAGACTCCCGCTGCTTTTTTATTTTCAGAATCGCTCATTGCGTAAAGCGGACATTCGCAATCCGCTTCGCTACTTGCTCATGAACGCAGTCGCTTCGCGACCTGTCAGTGGGAGCTTTCAACTCCCACTGACATAAGCATCCCCCTCACCCACCGCTTAGTGCTCTGCACACTTGAAGCGGGGGAATGCTTCTCTGCGTTCAAAAAATCAGAATCCACTGACTGCTTCGGATGCGTACTGAAGAACCAGCACTGCATCAGCGGTATCTGCCGCACCATCACCGTTTACATCTGCACTTGCTGCATCTTCTGCAGAAAGTGTGGCAATCTCAGCTGCCGCACGCAGGATTTCCACGGTGTCGTTTGTTGTGATCTGACCGTCACCGTCTACATCACCCAGAAGTCTTGCTTCTGCAATCTTGAAAGTGAGACTCTTAACAGCTTCATTGACTTCACTCTGCAGTGCCTGACCGTTGTCATAAACTGCTTTTGCTGCTGCAAGCTCTTCATCCAGGCCTTCGATCGTAGCCGCTACATATCTGCTGTTTTCCGCCAGAATGCTTTCTGCTTTTTTGATCATTGCTTCCAGAGCTGCCTTGTTGCCTTTCATCTTAAGTCCGACAATAGCATCCATGATCTGATTGTAAGCTTCATTGATCTCTGCATCGGATTTTCCGTCTTTACCCAGGATTTCTTCTGCATGGGCAACTGCATCCTGCAATGCTTTTGCAGTGTCATCGGTATACTTGCCGCTGTTCTTTTTCAGAAGCTTGTTTGCTGCATCTGTCAGTTCTCTTAAGGAACGGATATCTGCTCTTTCCATCAGTGCCTGCATGCTGTCTGCGATCGCATTTGCTGCTGCATCTGCTTCTTCCTGAGTTGCATCTGCTTTTGCCAGAATTTCTTTTCCGGCTTTTACTGCTGCTTCCAGTGCGGAAACATCTGCATAATCTCCCGGATTTGCCAGAGTCTTTTCTGCTACTTCAATGATTGCTTCCAGATGTACCTTGTTTGTGCCGTATTCCATAGCATTGATCGCCTGTGTCATCTGAATGATGGCTGCCTGGATCTCAGAATCCGTTGCATTTTCTTTATCCAGAACTGCTTTTGCTGCTGCAAGGGCTGTTCTCATGGTTTCTGCACTTTCTGCTGTGTATTCAGAAAGATCCTGACTTGCCCATGCCTTGTACAGTTTTTCCAGATTTTCAATGTATTCAGACTGTCTTACAAAATGCAGCCAGTTCAGGTTGGAACCGCTCTCTGTGAACTCGATACGGAGTGTATGAACTCCTGCTTCCAGTTTGATCTGCTGTGCTTCCAGTGTGGTCCATTTCTGCCATCCGCCGGTCTTGACTGCCTTGAAACTTGCAATCTTTGTGCCGTCTGCCAGAATATCAAATGCTCCGCCGCCTGCATTGGATGCAGAACGTGCAGACAGGCTGTAAGTTCCGCTCTTGGCAACGTTGATCTGATACTGTGTCCATGCTCCTGCATCACAGTAACCGAGGTTTTTTCCGCCGTCTTCATCAGATGTATTCTCTGCTCTTGCTGTCTGTGACCAGAGAATATTTTCTGCTGCTTTAAAGTATGTGTCATCACCGATGTCTACTGTCACCGGATTGAGGATCTTTTCTTTAAAGATGTTCACTTTCATGATCATCTTCACAAGACGTTCTGCACAGGCTTCCAGATCAGAACGTTTCAGGATGCCTTTCTTCAGGGCCGCTTTTAAAGTTGCCGGAGAACCGCTTGGCATTTTGACATCGTTTCCTGCCAGGACTTCTCTTGCATGATTGGAGTTGTTGCCCCAGTCTGTCATAAAGATTCCTTCATATCCCCATTCACCGCGGGTGATGTTTGTCAGGAGATCTTTATTTTCAGATGTTTCGATTCCGTTTAAGAAGTTATAAGAAGTCATAATGCTCCAAGGCTGTGCTTCTTTGACTGCAATTTCAAAACCTTTCAGGTAGATTTCACGCAATGCACGTTCACTGACTCTGGAATCGCTGCTGTTTCGGTTTGTCTCTTTGTTGTTTGTTGTAAAATGCTTCAGTGTAATGGAAACGCCTTCCGACTGGCAGCCTTCTGTGATTGCAGCAGCCATTTTTCCGGTAATCAGAGGATCTTCGGAATAGTACTCAAAGTTACGTCCGCAAAGCGGATCTCTGTGGATGTTCATACCAGGTGCAAGCCAGATATCAATACCATTGTCGTGTGCTTCCACTGCTGCCGCTTTTCCTACCTGCTTCACCAGATCTACATCCCAGGTACTTGCAAGAAGTGTGGAGATCGGCCATGCAGTACAGGTTGTACCGATACGGATACCCTGCGGACCGTCTGCTGTCATCGCATTTGGAATACCGTATTCCATCAGATTTCCCATACCGCCGGTATTTGCAACACCGGTATTTGTCTGACCACCCATCAGTGTGCAGAGCTGGTCATCACTTAACTGTGCCAGGAAATTATCCATAAGTTCCGGATTATTATAAACATCCACCAGCATGATCTTGCCGCTGTCTGCCGGTTCAGAAGCTGGTGTATCTTCGGCTGTACGGGCTTTTTTTGCTGCCGCACTCTTCAGGCTCTGTGTTGCTGTCTGTTTCTTTTCTACAAGAATATAATCGATATTCGGGTATTTATCCTTTTCGGATGCCCTCAGTGTGAGAATGCTGTGTCCTTTCGGAAGGGTTACGGTAACCGGTTCCAGATTTTCGAAATTGTACCATTCGCTCTTGCCGCTTCCGTCACCTGTCTGTTTTGCATTGATCGTTGCCGGGAATTTCGTTCCGTCTACTTCCATGCCCGGATCAAAATCAAATGCCGCACGGCCATTTGCCACATTTAATATCACATTATAATCTCCGGCTTCTTCAACATTCAGATAGTAGCTCACATAGTTTCCGACATAATTCATATAAGCCAGGCAAGTCCCTGTGTAATCATCTTTTGTAAAGTTTTCGGTGCGTACTGCGTTGTTGCCTGTCGTACCGGCTGCATCGTATTTTTCTGCCTCAATCTTGTTCGCGCCTTCTGCTTTGATGACTTTATTGTACAGTTCCTCCTGATCGCCAACACGTCTGAACAGTATATAATCATAGTTTGGATTATTTTTATTTGCCATGAAACGAACCAGGTTCACGCCCTTGTCAAGATTGATGTAAAATGGTTCACATTCTTCAAAATTATACCACTCGGAAGCACCATTTCCATCACCGGTCTGCTGTGCATTAAATGAAATACCCGGCTGCTGCTGACCGTTTACTGCAACGGTAAAACAGTTTTGGATCTCTGCATAGCCATTTGCCATACACATGATCACTTCATATTTGCCGGCCTCTTCTGCAGTCAGCTCATATTCCATGTATCTGCCTGCTTCATTTAAAAATGCCAGACATTTTTTCATCTGCAGATTATCATCATAAAATGTTTCCACACTCAGGTTTCCGGAAGAATTCAGGAAGTTCTCTGCTTCTACTTTTGTCGTTCCTTCTGCCGGAACCGTGTAATGCGGATTCATTTCATCTGAATTCGTCTTGAGATCTTCGTATGTGCCGTCTGCCAGAAGTCTCTTCTTCAGCTGAATCGGTGCACACTGCTGTGAAAGCTGCTCGGTAACTTCAGTATTTTCTACTTTATAGGTATAACGTACGCCATGTTCCCCGGCATCTTTGATGGAATTGCCGACGTAGATCTTGTAATCTCCGGCTTCCATAATGTATGCGGATTTCTGAACTTTTCCGGTGTCATCGTAACTTGACATATCACTGATCGCATACGTCATTGTCAGCTCCTGCGATTCGCCCGGCTGCAGCAGTTTTGTCTTTGCAAACGCTGCCAGCTCTTTTCCAGGTTTGCCCAGCTCTCCCTGCGGGGCTGAGAAATAAACCTGCACGACCTGTTTGCCGGCTACCTTTCCGGTATTCGTAACAGTCGCTGTCGTAACCATATTTTCTCCGTCTACTTTGACGTTTACATTGTCTGTTTTAAAAGTTGTGTAGGATAATCCATATCCAAAATCGTAATTCACTTTCGTATACTCTGGATCAAAAGTTTCAAAAAAACGATATCCGACAAACACATCTTCTTCATAATTTACATAAGAATTTGATTCATAAAATGTATTGGAACTTGGATAATCCTTATAATCTTTCGCAAATGTATCCACAAATTTACCCGATGGGTTTACATCTCCCACCAGGACATCGGCTGTGGCAAGTCCACCTTCCATACCTGCCTGCCATGCCATCAGCACAGAATCGATACCCGGAATGTCTTTGATCCATTCCGTATCCAGAACGGCACCGACATTCAATACAACAACCGTCTTTTTAAATTTTGCTGCCACTCTTGTCAGAAGCTCTGTCTCTGCATCTGACAGATAGTAGTCACCTTTTGATGCACTGCGGTCGCTTCCCTCCGAAGAATAACGTCCGATCGTCACAATTGCAGTGTCTGCATTTTCTGCCGCAGCATTTAACATATCATCGGTAACCGTAATATTTGCATCGTTTTTAATGCCTTTTTCACTGACCTGTTTCGTATAAAAATCTACCAGCGGCTGATAGAGGGTGACCTTTCCTTCTTCTTCCTTGATCTGCATCCCCTGGAGAATGTTGTGCGTATAATCCACGTTCGTTGCACCGCTTCCTCCGCCGCCTCGTACATAATCAATCATCGCACGCCCAAACATGGCAACTTTTTCGCCCTGTGCCAGTGGCAGTGCACCATCATTTTCCATCAGAACCATACCTTCACCTGCCACCTGTCTGGACAGATCAATATGCTCCTGCGGCGATTTCGCCTGTACATTCAGAATACCGGCTGCCGGTATCGCTGCAGCAACCATTGCTGTCGAAAGAATGGCTGCCATAATCTTTCTGAATCTCATCTTCATATGATTTCTCTCCCTTCTGCCAGAATTTCGCTCCTTCTGGACTCAATCAAGTTCATGCTTTCCACAGGCAATTCTTTTCTCTGCCCTCCTTCTCACTTTTATACTCGACAGTGCCTTTCTGTCCGATTTTCGTTCTCAATGATTATACATTTTACCATGCTTATTTTGTTTTTTCTATGTAATTTTATACGATTTGCTATTGTTTTTTTATTTTTTGTTTTAAATTCTTATATATTTGCACAAAATACTTTTTATATTATATATTCTTATAGTATATATGATAATTTTCAGATTCTAAAACGTATGCGGAAGCAAAAAAAAAGGGGGGTCTCCCCCCCTTGACGTTTACTGATTGATGACAGACTGGATCTGTTCCATCAGCTGATCGTAATTTGCCTGATCATCGATTCCTCCCATCAGAGGCTCGCCTACGATATTTCCGTCTTTATCTACAAGAACTGTTGTAGGAAATGCCATAATGCTGCTGGCATATTTTCCAATTGCTGAATCTGAAGCAACCGTCAGGTTTTTGTAGGAAGCACCCTGTGCTTTTAAAATTTCCTGTGCTTCTTTGATCCCGTCCTCATTGTTATCTAACGTGTCTGTATTGATGCCGACAACTTCTCCGCCCATTGTCTTAAGTGTTTCATTTAATTCATTCAGTTTGGAAAGTTCTTCAACGCATGGCTTACAACCGCTGAACCAGAAGTTTACAACGGTGACCTTGTTATTCTTGAAAACGCTTTCATCGACATCCTTTCCATCCAGATCTTTTCCCGTGAAATCCTGGAATAAGCTGATAGATTCATCTGATTCTGAGGATCCACCATTGGCAGAATCCGCTTCTGCAATCTCTTTTTCAATCGCTGCAAGCTCTTCTTCAATGCCGCGGATCGTCTCAATGTCTTTGCACAGCGTATCATATTCTTCTTCCGTGAAAGAATCTTTATTAGATTCAACGGTGCCTGCAAGGACATCTGCATAGTTTTCACTCAGGCTCTCACCGGCACTGTTCTTGTTCATAAGACCAAATACCTTGTCCCAGGCATCTTTGTGATCAGCAAAAATCTGATTTTCCTGCTGATAAAGGTCATCTCTTTTTTTGCTTTGTTCATCCATGCCTGCGGTATCTGCCGTGGAAGCAGATTCCTGTTTTTTATTGTCTGCTGACGGAGCCTGATTGTTGCCACAGCCTGTAAAAGCAAGAAGTACGGATACTGCAAGTGATGCAGCGATTACTTTTTTGAATTTGTTTTTCATGATTTTAAATCTCCTTTTCCATTTGATTTTTCTGATTGATCGTCAGCCTGTTTTTTCTTTGAAAATCCGTAATGATAGCATACTGCATCCACCGGACAGGCTTTCATACATTCTCCGCAGCGGATACACTCCGGATGGTTTGGTGTTTCTGTTACTTTGACGTCCATTTTGCAGGCCCGGATGCATTTCCGGCATCCTATGCATTTTTCGTGGTCCACCTGGATTTTAAGAAAGGATACTCTGTTGAACAGAGAGTAGATGGCACCAAGCGGACAGATCCATTTACAGAATGGACGGTAAAACAGAACACTCAGGACAATGAAAAGCACAAGGATCGTAAACTTGAATGTAAAAAGGTGTCCAAGTGCAGCACGGATTCCTGAATTTGCAAGGGCGAGCGGAAGTGCACCTTCAAGGACGCCCTGTGGGCATATGTACTTACAGAAAAACGGATCGCCCATGCCAAGTGAATTTGTTACAAATGCTGGAAGCAGTATAACAAAGACAACCAGGATCACGTATTTCAGATACCGCAGAGGTTTCATCTTTGCAGTGGAAAACTTTTTGCCCGGAATCTTATGCAGCAGATCCTGAAACCATCCGAACGGGCAGAGAAAACCACAGATAAACCGTCCCAGCAGAACTCCCAGCAAGATAAAAAAGCCTGTGATATAATAGGTGAACTTAAACTTTGAAGAACCGACTACAGCCTGAAAAGCTCCGATCGGACAGGCACCTGTGGCGGCCGGACAAGAGTAGCAGTTCAGCCCCGGCACACACATTGTCTTTGCTTTCCCCTGATAAATTTTTCCTTTAAACAGATTCGGGATGTGAATGTTTGTAAGCAGCACTGCAGCTGCCTGGATCCATCCGCGGAAGCGGGCTGGAATGTTTTTGGCTGATTTTATTTTTTTATCCAATTCCGACACACTCCATACATATTTTTATTGCCTTACTAAGCACAACTGCAGATTCCCCGCGGAAAATTCCGGCAAGAAAAAACAGCATACCTGCTGCAAGCAAAAGAATCTGTGTTGCTTTTTCTGATTTCATCAAGACACTCCTTTCCTTATTTACAGTCCTTTTATTGACCTTTCGATGATTGCATTATACAATAATAGGTGTAAAATTCCTGTTAAGAAAAGAGAGAAAAAATTGAGATTATTAGTTGTTGAAGATGAAAAAAAATTATGTGATATGATTGCAAAAAGCCTGCATCAGGCCGGTTATGAAGTGGATACGTGCAATGACGGAGAAGAGGCACTTGAGATGATCTGTGCGGAAATGTACGATCTGATCGTACTTGACCTTAACCTTCCGGGAATGGACGGAATGGATATCCTCAGAGAACTTCGCAGAGAAAATGAAGAGACAAAGGTACTGATCCTTTCTGCAAGAAGTCAGATCGCAGATAAAGTTGAAGGGCTGGATGCCGGAGCAAATGACTATATGGAAAAACCATTTCATCTGCTGGAACTGGAAGCTCGTGTCAGAAGTCTGACCAGAAGAAAATTTGTACAGAAAAATGTCTGTCTGGAATGCGGTGCTCTTCGTTTCAACACAAGAGAACGAACAGCGTATGCAAAAGAGACCCCTGTTGCACTGACAAGAAAAGAGAATGGGATCCTGGAATATCTTCTTCTGAACCAGGGGCGGCCGGTCAGTCAGGAAGAACTGATCGAACATGTCTGGGATTCTTCTGTGGACAGTTTCAGTGGTTCGATCCGGGTCCATATGTCTTCTCTCCGGAAAAAGCTGAAGGCAGAACTTGGTTACGATCCGGTCGTAAATAAGATCGGAGAGGGTTATAAAATAGGAGGAAATAACAAAACATGAGAAAAATATCACTCCAGTGGAGACTGACGATCCTTACTACGGTGCTGATCACGGTATTGTGCGGATGTCTTACGTTTTTCCTGTATAAGAACGGAGTTTATTATTTTAACACGCTTCAGGAAACCGTGACGGATCAGAATGGGACACCCGATGCGATCTACATTGATATTCCGGATGATAAATGGGATGATTTTGCAGCACAGTTTTCCATGAAGGTCTATCATTCAAAATCCGCTTACAGAAATCAAAGCCTTTTGATCACTGCTCTTGTAGCACTGTTTGGCGGAGCCGTGACGTATTTTGTCAGCGGCCGGGCACTGAAGCCGCTCAGAGAATTCTCAGAAACCGTAGAAAAAGTTCAGGCACAGAATCTGACGGATTGTACGATCGGAGAAAATAAGATTACAGAACTGGACAGACTCCGCAGTTCTTATAACAAAATGCTTCTGCGGCTTTCGGAATCATTCGAGACGCAGCGTCAGTTCACCGGAAATGCAGCACATGAGCTGCGGACTCCTCTGGCATTAATCCAGGCACAGCTAGATCTCTATCACACAACAAGCCATCCTGAGTGTGACGCTGCAGCACAAGAGACGATCCAGATGGTAACAGAACAGAACGAGCGTCTTACTAGGCTGGTTCGGACACTTCTTGACATGAGCGAGCTGCAGAGCGTGGCACGTAATGACAAGATCGAACTTCACAGTCTGATTGAGGAAGTGCTGACTGATCTGGAACCTCTGGCACAGGAAAAAAACGTTGAACTGATCCAAAAAACCCAGAACCTGAGGGATGAAAAAGCTGAAAACAAAACTGCTGATCTGATCCTGACAGGAAGTGATATCTTGATCTACCGGATGCTTTATAATCTTGTGGAGAATGCGATCAAATATAATCACACCAATGGAAACGTTACCGTATCAGCAGTCCGCATGAAGAATACCGTTGTTCTTGCTGTCGCAGATACGGGAAACGGAATTGAGGAATCGTTCCGGGAACAGATCTTTGAACCGTTCTTCCGGATAGACAAATCAAGAAGCCGGGAACTTGGCGGTGTAGGTCTCGGGCTTGCACTGGTACGTGAGATTGTCCGGGTGCATGACGGAACGATCGAAGTTCATGGAAATGAACAGGGCGGAACGACATTTGAAATAACGATGGGTTTGTAAGAAAAATAGAACAGGCAGCATGGAACAAAAGTCAAAAATGGTATGAATACGCCAAAAATATTTCATATATCTGAGGAGATAAAACATGGACGAAAGATTACAGAAACAACTGGATTTTGTACTGGAAATTGATAAGGAAAAAAATATTTTCCGACAGACACATCTGTCCGGTCACGGACGCAATGAAAACGATGCGGAACATGCATGGCATATGGCGATCATGGCATATCTGCTACGGGAATATGCAAATGAAAGAGTAAATATTGAACGGGTAATGATCATGTGCCTGATCCACGATATTGTGGAAATTGATGCAGGAGACACGTATGCGTATGATGCCGAAGGGCTCAAAACACAGAAAGCCCGGGAGGAAGCCGCAAAAGAACGGATCTTTTCTCTTCTTCCTGATGATCAGAAAAAAGAGCTTTCCGCACTGTTTGATGAATTTGAGGCAAATGAAACGCCGGAATCAAGATTTGCACATGCGATGGACAATCTGCAGCCTCTGATGCTCAATAACAGCAATGGCGGTGGCGACTGGAGAGAACACGGTGTCAGTGCCAAGCAGGTTTATGCAAGACAGAACAAAACAAAAGACGGATCCCTGGAACTTTTTGAAGTGATCGATGAAATTTTGCAGAAACATATCCGGCTTGGGAATCTCAAATAAAAATTGACCGTTGGTTTCCCGGCAGGTGTAAAGAACTGAAATGCCGCACATTTTAAAATAGTGTTTGCAAAAGAATAGTATTGCATGTGCAAATGAACGAATTCCCCGAAGGGCACGTAAAAG
>OHAY01000265.1_pt1 | contig 56490 bp, 52 predicted proteins | sample 1577191 | NCBI WGS metagenome assembly OHAY01 (sample SAMEA3541504, study PRJEB24748) | human gut metagenome | biome: human gut; feature: human-associated habitat; material: faeces | place: China | collected 2012 | reverse complement strand
GTCGCTGCTGTTCGGACTGCTGATCGGCGGGGCACTCTGGCTGGAGCATCTTCTCTGGAGAAACTCGTACCACTCTGTAATTCGCTATATCCTCACAGCGGTGCTGCTCTCGCTGGGAGCTGTGCTGCTGTCGCTGCCGGACTTGCAGTCCGTCTGGTCGTATGTCCGCATCATGGTAGGGACTGGCAGTCTGGCACCCACTGAAGCTGATGCAGACGTGCTGCGTGCGTATGGACTGATTTTTCTGGCCGCAGTCTACAGCGTGTCCGGAAATTGGCGGTACCTGCTGCGGCGGGCAGAGGAACAGTCCTGGTTCCGCCTGCTGCGGACACCGTTGACGCTGCTTGCTGCGTTGCTGCTTCTGGCAGCAAACACCGCCTTTCTGATACAGACCGGCGGTGCCGTGTCCATGCAGCTGTTGCTCTAAGGGAGGTGCATGCTCTTGAAAATCAAACAAGTCCGCCGCTGGAAAAAACAGACTGTGGCGGAGCAGGCAGGCATAGCACGGCGATTTTCCGGCAGACTGCTCTGGGCGGTTTTGCTGCTGGGCGGTATCGGCGGGCTGGTTTCTCTCGGCATGTCCCCGCAAACCAGCAGCCGGAACACTTCTGTTTCTTTTCTGGAAAAGGCAGATGCCAGGCTGACTGCGGCTCTGCCGGTGCGGGAACTGTTTCTGAAAACGTTGAGCAACGGCGTAGTTGCCACCGGCGGCAATCGTATCGGGGACGTGTACCTGACAAATGACCGGCTTCTGGAATGTCCGCAGTCGCTGGACACGGCGGCAATGACGGCTTCCGCAGATGCCATTGACCAGTTCTATCAGAAGTACCAGATTCCCACAACTGTGATTGCCGTACCGCCGGCAGGGGAGTTCTACGCGAGCGACCTGCTGGACGGTATGTCTTACCCATCGCAGATGCCGGCAATCGAAAGCTTCTATCAGGCGATCGATTCGCCCATTCGAAAAATCGACGTGTACCATGTACTGTTTACCGCCACAGAGGACTATATCTATTACCGGACAGATGAGAAGTGGAGCTGTTACGGTGCCTACTGCGTCTACCGCAACGCCATTCAGCGAATGGGATTCGCTCCGATCTCCTATGACCAGTATGTGATTACGCACGCCGGCACATTTCGGGGAAACTTGTATGACAGTTGCTTGTACGACCGCGTAACGCCGGATATGATCGATGTTTACAGCGATGAGGACGGCAGCAAGGTAACGGATATGACTGCATATCCGGCAAACGGCGAACCGGAACAGCGGGAATTGTACCAAACGCAGCCTGACGGCACAGCAGATCTGAACACCTTTTATCTGGGAGAACCTTGTGAGAAACTGGTGATCCGGACAAACCTGAACAATCAGAAAAAACTGCTGCTGTTCAAGGACGATTACGCAGACTGTATGGTGCCGTTTTTGTTACAGCATTACAGTGAGATTTGTATACTGGATGTCACCCAAATGGAACATGGTCTGTCAGAACTGGCAGATGTATCAGATTACACACAGGTGCTGATTCTCTGCGATGCAGACACTTTTGCGGACACCAAGACAGCATCTGCTTTTCGGGAGGGGAAGAACACATGATTGATTTGCACATGCACACCACTTGTTCCGACGGACAGTTTTCGCCGGAAGAAACCATGCGTATGGCACACGAAGCCGGCGTGACAGTTGCCGCCGTTACGGACCACGATACCGCATCGGGAATTTCGCGGGCAAGAGCAGCGGCAGAGCAGTACGGCATGACCTTTTTCTCCGGTATCGAAATCAGTGTACAGGGAGAAAAGGAACTGCATATTCTGGGATATGGGATCCAGCCGGAGAACGCGGCATTGCAGGCGTTTTGCAAAAGGCATGCTGCTGACCGCAAGGAACGCTGCGGAAAAATGCTGGAGTATCTGCACCGGCATGGTGTGCAGATCACGCTGGACGATGTCCGCCGCTGCAATGACGGAAAGACTTCCGGCAGACCGCATTTTGCACGGACATTGGTGGAACTGGGCTACGCCTCCTCGGTGCAGGACGCTTTTGAAAAATATCTGACCACACCGGAATTCTATGCCAAAGTAGAACGCCCGAAACCTACGCCGGAGGAGGGAATCGGTGTGATTCAAAATGCCGGAGGCGTGGCGGTGCTGGCTCACCCACACCAGCTAAAGCTGGAAACCGATGCATTGGAAGCAATGGTGGTACGGCTGAAAGCAGCAGGCTTGCAGGGCATCGAAGCCTATTACAGCCGCCACACGCCGTCACAGACACAGTTTTATCTGCATCTGGCAGAAAAGTACGATTTGCTGTACACCTGCGGCTCTGACTATCACGGACCAGTCATCAAACCGGATATTGCACTGGGCACTGGAATTTCCAACAATCTTGGCATTTGTGACGAAAAAATTCCGGAACGGCTGTCTGCGGCAATCGCTGCAAAATGTTCCGCTTGACATTTTGGGCGATTCGTATTATAATAGACAGAGATTTTGACGATGGGAGGCAGTGCAATGGAGTTTCATAGAAAACATTCTGTGTGCTTTTTGCTGCTGGGAATGCTGTTCTGTACTGCTGGCTGCACTGCAACAGAGCAGGACTCCACGGCAGAAAAGCCGAAAAAAATGACAGATCTGCCACCGTTGGTGACAGAGATCTCCACAGAAGATACAACGGCGGAAATTTCCACAGAAACTACACTAGTGACCGAAGAAGCGGAATTGCCGGAACCGGTTTATCAGGCAAAGGTGACCGCGTGGGAACTGCCGGAGGAACTGGGCAGTCTGCAAGCAGTACGGGTATACCAGAACACAGTCTACCTGCTGGGTGTCCGGCAGAATGCTGCACAGCAGTCGGAAAGTGTACTCTATTGTGTGTCAGAAGATGCGGAAAGTGCAGAACCAGTCTTTACGCCGCTGTACCCAAACAGCAATGCTTCTGATTTTGTGGGACTGACAGATTTCGACGTGCTCTCTGACGGCACGATCTGCGGGCTGCTCTGTGAAAACGCAGATGCAGTGCCCTATGAGGATCCGACATTCAACCCCGACGATTTCGACTGGGAATCTTATTACGAAAACTATGCCACTCAGTATCAGCTGGTATGGTATGACAAAAATGGTGTCATCTGCAAAAAGCTGGGACTTTCCACACTGCTGGATCTGGATGAAACCTCCAGACAGACGATGGCATTTACCGGTGTCCGCAGTGACGCTTCCGACCACATTTACCTGACGGCAACGATCGATGAATCTGACTGCCTGATGGCATTGGACGGCAATGGTAATCTCTGTCCGGTACAGGGCAATCACAAGAATATGCTTTCGCTGGAATCAGATTATCAGTGGATTCGGTGCAGTTCAGACGGCATGCTGTTGTTGGAATGCGATGCCGAAGATGTACAGCACCTGTCCCATGTTGTTGTAACAGACGGGGCACTCTGGAAAACACAGACGGCTGTTCCGGAACGCATGACCGCAGATACAATGCTGGCGGAGTCGGAAAATGATGACTTTGTGTACGGCATCTGGAACGCCTCCGGTCTGTTCCGCATGTCGGCAAAAAATGCCCTGCCGGAACTGCTCTATCGGTGGAGCGATGCCCATGTAGACTTTTCGAAGCTGGAACATGTCATGATTCTGCCGGAAGAAGAAGTACTTTTGTCTGCATACACGGCACAGGGCAATTTGTCACTGGAGTTGTTGGAACCGGATATGAAAAACAAGGAGTCGGATTCCACCGAGCATGTGGAAGAAGAAACCACCAGCGAAACTGTTCCGGTCGCAACACCTGTAAGTTAAGGCAATACCGCACAAGCTATTTGCGGTGTTGCCCCCCCTTGCAATTTTCCGGTAAATATAGTATACTTATAAATGACATTGCTGTACGGAACGGACAGGCTGCGGCAAAATGCCGAATACGCCGGCAGGATCGAATGCAATGAGAAAGAAGGACGAATACATGAATATGGAATTTATCAGAAAACTGCCGATTCCGAAGGAACTGAAAGCCCAGTTCTCTCTGTCGGAAAAGCTGGTGAATGTCAAGGCAAAGCGTGATGCGGAGATCAAAAAGGTGTTTACCGGTGAATCCGACAAGAAGCTGCTGATCATCGGACCGTGCTCTGCGGATCGGGAAGACGCTGTTCTGGATTATGTCAGCCGTCTGGCAAAGGTGCAGGAAAAGGTACAGGATAAGCTGCTTCTGATCCCGCGGATCTACACCAATAAGCCCCGCACCACTGGTGAAGGCTACAAGGGCATGGTGCACCAGCCGGATCCGGAGAAAAAGGAAGATATGCTGCAGGGACTGATCGCCATTCGCGAACTGCACACCCGTGCCATTGAGCAGACAGGTCTGACTTGTGCAGACGAAATGCTCTATCCGGAAAACCACCGGTATCTGTCTGATCTGCTGTCCTATGTTGCAATTGGTGCACGTTCGGTAGAGAACCAGCAGCACCGCCTGACTGCCAGCGGTCTGGATATTCCGGTGGGTATGAAGAACCCCACCGGCGGCGACCTGTCTGTTATGATGAATTCCTTGACTGCGGCACAGGCTTCTCACGTGTTCCTGTATCGCGGCTGGGAAGTCAAGTCTGCGGGAAATCCGCTGGCACACGCAATTCTTCGCGGTGCAGTAGACCCGCTGGGCAGAACGATTCCCAACTATCACTATGAAGATTTGATCACACTGTACGAACTGTATCAGAAGAAGAATTACCAGAATCCGGCTGTGATCGTAGATGCAAACCATGCCAATTCCGGCAAGAAGTATCTGGAACAGATCCGCATCTGTAACGAAGTACTGCACAGCTGCCGCCACAGCAAAGAAATTGCTTCTCTGGTAAAGGGTTTCATGATCGAAAGCTATATCGAAGACGGAGCACAGAAGATTGGCGAGGGCGTTTATGGTCGGTCGATCACGGATCCTTGTCTGGGCTGGGAAAAGTCCGAACGCCTGATTTACGATATTGCAGATCAGCTTTAAGGAAACAAAGTACCAGGCGTTGTACTTTGTTTCCTGCATGAGAGCGTGTTCCAAAAATGTGGAAACCAGCTCGAAAAGTGAAAGGAGCGAGGTCATATGGCATCAATGAGTCAGTTGACAATGGCAATGGTCACATTGTATAGCGGGGATCCCAAACGGATACAGCATTTTATGAAGGTGTATGCCTTTGCAAAAATGATTGCCGAAGAAGAACAGCTGGGAGCCAAACAGCGGGAGATCGTAGAAGCTGCGGCACTGGTGCATGACATCGGCATTCACGCGGCAGAAAAAAAATATCGTTCTGCCGCAGGAGAATATCAGGAAATCGAAGGACCACCCATTGCACGGGCAATGCTGATGGCACTGGATTTTTCGCCGGCACTTATTAACCGTGTCTGCGATATGGTGGCACATCATCATTCTTATGACAAGATTGACGAGGTGGATCTCCAGATTCTGATCGAAGCAGATTTCATGGTAAACGCCTATGAGGACGGTTTGCCGAAACGGAATATCAAGTCGTTTCGGGATAAGATCTTCCGGACAGAAACGGGGATCCACTACCTAAACGAATTATTTGCTTTGGAAAACTAAGGCAATACCGCACAAAGATTGTGCGACAGATGCGTCGTCAAATTTTTCGTCAGATGAAACAAAAAGCGGAGTGAATACTTGATGTATTCACGAGCATTTTTGTGAAATATGACGGGAAATTTGCAAGCAGATGGCGTGCAAAGTCGCCAGACGCTCTTTGTGTGGTATTGCCCTAAGGACTATAAAAAAATACCGGATACCGTATCGATCGAATACAGTATCCGGTATTTTTATGCCCGCAGCACCTTGTCCAGCATCACAAACTGCTGTTCCTTGGCAGTCAGACAAATTTCATCTCCTGCCTGTAACGCATTGTGCAGCATCTTGTCGGCAATGGGATTCTCCACCATGGTTGCCAGATACTGCTTCATGGGGCGTGCACCGTACTGGCGGATTTTCGGTGCGTTTGCCAGAAGCCGCACTGCGTCCGGTGTATACTCCATGACGATTTCCATATGAGAAAGCCGCTGCTGCAATTCCTGTAACATGCGTTCTGCGATCTGGGACAAGCTCTCCTCTGACAGCTTCTGAAACCACAGCACACCGTCCAGTCGTCCCAGAAATTCCGGCGAGAAATGCCGTTTGAGTGCATCAGTGGCAGCAGCATTTCCGCTGTTGCCGGAATCGGGGAGAAATCCCAGCTGTTCACCAGTACGCAACGCTTCGCCGCCCAGATTGGAGGTCATGATCAGCAACGCATGGCGAAAGCTAGTTGTTCTGCCGCAGGAATCCGTCAGAATGCCGTCCTCCATAATTTGCAGCAGCAGATTGCACACATCCGGGTGAGCCTTTTCGATCTCGTCGAACAGCACTACGCAATAAGGTCGCCGGCGAACCCGTTCGCAGAGCATGCCGCCGTCCTCAAATCCCACATATCCGGGAGGAGCACCGATCAGCTTGGAAACGGCATGCTTTTCCATGAATTCCGACATGTCAATACGAATCAGACTTTCCTTGTCATCAAAGAGGTGTGCTGCCAGAGCACTTGCCAGAGCCGTTTTTCCCACGCCGGTGGGACCTGCAAAAAGAAATGCCCCGATGGGACGGGACTTGTCCTGTAAGCCGGTGCTTGCACGGCAGAGAGCCGCCGACAGTGTGTCCACTGCATCATCATGCCCGACCACCTGCTGTTTTAGTACGCTGCCCAGTGTCAGCAGCTTTTGCCGTTGTGCCTCCGTGATTTTTTCCGTGGGAATTCCCGTTCGCACAGACACAATGGCGGCAACATCGTCCTCCTCCACATCAGCGATTTCCGTGGTGTCCTTTTCCGCCTCCCATCGAATTCGGGCACGGGAGCATGCTTCGTCTAACAAGTCGATTGCCTTGTCGGGAAGAAACCGGTCGTACAGATAGCGGTCTGCATAGTGAATTGCCGTGCGGAGAACGGTGTCTGAAATGTGCACCCGATGAAATTCCGCATAGGTTTCCCGCAATCCCTGCAGCATGGCGTAGCATTGTTCCGCAGAGGGTTCGTGGACTGTGACCGGCTGAAACCGCCGTTCCAATGCACCGTCCTTTCCAATGGTTGCTCGGAATTCCTCCGGTGTGGTGGCACCGATCAGCCGAATTTCACCCCGTGCCAGCTGCGGTTTCAGCATGTTTGCTGCATCAATTGCACCTTCTGCGGCACCGGCTCCCACAATGGTGTGCAGCTCATCAATAAACAAAATGACATTGCCGTGCTCCGAAGCCTCTGCCAGACAGTTCTTGAGCCGTTCTTCAAAGTCGCCCCGATACTTTGCACCGGACAGTAATGCCGGCAGATCCAGTGCAAACAGCTGCATTTGCTGTAAGGACTCCGGCACGTCACCCTGTAAAATTTTTCTGGCAATGCCCTCCACGATTGCTGTTTTTCCAACGCCTGCTTCTCCGATCAGACAGGGGTTGTTTTTGGTGCGTCTGGAGAGAATGCGGATCATCTGCTGCAATTCTTTTTCCCGTCCGATCAGCGGATCGTAGCGGTAGGGATTTGACGGATCTGTCATCAGCTTTCCGTACTGAAACAGTGCCGGACAATTTTTGCGGGAAAGGGTATCCATACGATTTCGTTCCATTCGCACCCCATAGGCAGTGTCGCTGCTGCAAAGCGTGCAGAGCTGGTTCAGACTGACCCCCAACTTCTTCAGAATGGTGACTGCACTGGAACAGGGGGCGTGGATAATTGCCAGCAGCAAATGTTCCGTTCCCGCCAGACAGCACCCCGCATCTCTGGCACGTTCCTTGGCATCTTCCAGAATTGCCACCAGCGAAGGGGTCAGACAATCCTCCTGTACCTGTGCAGGAATCCCGCGTCCCACCAGATCGACAATGCCGTTTCGCAGCCGTTCCGTGTTCAGCTGCTGTGCCGCCAATGCACTGGCAGCCGCATTGCCGCCCTCCTCCATCAGCCCCAGAAGCAGGTGCTCACTTCCAATATACGTGTGCCCGAACTCCTCCGCGGCGTGTATCGCTTCTTTCATGGCAAGGATCGCCTTGCCGGTAAAACCTTCTGTATATCGCATATTGCCGTTCCTTTCTGCCGTGTGTTCACACTTTATTTCTTTTGAACGGGACAAGTATAGCATATTTTTTCTGCAAGATTTGTCGAAGCAGTCACACTTTTTCTCCACGGGCATATGATGTACTATGAAACAGACAAAAAACAGTTTGTTTCAAATAAAACTGACACAAAGGAGTCGTGTATTATGTGTTTCGAAAATAATGGTGGATGCTGCTGGATTATCATTCTGCTCGTGATTCTGTTCTGCTGCTGCGGCAATGGCTGCGGTGGCGGCTGCAACAATGGTGGCTGCGGCTGTGGCTGCTAATTGCAGACACGCTGAAATAATCTGCTGATAAAAAAACAGGTGTGGGGAAGTCCCTGCACCTGTTTTTTGTGTATAACTTCTTATTTTAAGAACGGCAGCCAGCTGTCCAGCAGCCGCATCGTACCTTGTTCCAGTTCCTCCGGCGAAAGACAAGCGTAGCCCAGTACGATCTGCGGCGTAGGCGGCACTGCCTGCGGCGTTTCATAGTAGTCGGAAAGCCCGTAGACAACAACGTGTGCTGCTGCGGCAGCTTGTACCAGTTCCTGTTCCGTGCAGGGCAGCTGCACTTCCAGCAACAAATGCAGTCCGGCAGCTTCTCCGCAGATGTGCAGATACGCTCCCAGCGGGTGAGAGCGAAGCAGCTCTGTCAGCCGCTTTTGCCGTTGGCGGTAGGTCTTTTTCATGCGGTTAAGGTGGCGTTCAAAATAGCCTTCCTGCAAAAAATGTACCAGCGTGTACTGTTCAAAACAGGGGACACTGGACGAATAGAAAGAGAAGTCCTGTTCGAACTGTTTTGCCAAAGGCGGCGGCAGCACAACATAGCCGATTCGCAGCGATGGTGCAAGGGTACGGGCGAACGTGTTCATGTAGATAACGTGTCCACTAGTGTCCATGCTGTACAGCGACGGCAGCGGCTTCCCCAGAAACCGCAGTTCGCTGTCATAGTCGTCCTCGATGAGGTAGCGGTCTGTCTGAGCACTTGCCCATGCCAGCAACTCTGCCCGTCTGCGTACCGGCATGATCATACCGGTGGGGAACTGGTGGGACGGTGTCACATGTGCCACGGAAGCACCGGATTGCTGTAGGGCTGCCAGTTGCAGCCCATTTTGATCCATCGGCACATCGATCACCGAGGCACCGTTGCTGCGTAGAATGCGTTTGCCCTTGGAATAGCCGGGTTCTTCCACGGCATAGCGGCGGGACGCACCCAACAGCTGCACCAGAATCCCCAGCAGATATTCCGTACCGGCACCCACCAGAATTTGTTCCGGTGCCGCATGAATATCCCGAAACGCCCGCAGATGAGCCGCAATTGCCGCCCGCAGTTCGTACAAGCCCATTGCCGGTGGCGATTGCAGCAGCTTTTCCTGTTTGGAGGAAAGCACCTGTCTGGAAAGCTTTGCCCATGTGGCAAAGGGAAACTGCTCCAGATCGACACCGCTGGTGGAAAAAACAATTCGGTCGTCCGGGTCAGTCTTTGCCGGCTGTGATGAGGGAAAAGCCGTTTTTTTTGGCATATGTGCCAGCAGTGGTGCATCCGGATCCACAAAGTAACCGGCACGTGGACGGGAATACAGATACCCCTCTGCCGCCAGCTGTTCATAGGCAGTCTGTACCGTCACTATGCTGGTTTGCAAGTGTGCGGAAAGAGCACGGCGGGAGGGAAGCTTCTCATCAGGGTGCAGAACGCCCTGTGCAATATCCTCCCGAATGGCTGTGCAGATCTGCTGGTACAGTGGTTCAGGATTGCTGGGATTCAGCAGAATGGTCAGCATCTTGGTCGATTCCTTCGCCGTTCAGGAACTGCTGCATCTTGTCGGCAGACCATTCCATTTCCACATCAGAAGCCTTGGCAGCTTTCGCCTGTTCCTCCGAAGCGTCAAAGATCTCCGAAATTTCTTCTATAGACTGATTGGTGAGTGCATCATATTCCGACGAATGAGGCGACGTGCCGGATAGTACGTGGAAGATGTCCTCCGCCGACAGTTCACTTGCAGCATCTTCTGTAGCCGGCTGTTCTGTCGGATTTTGTTCCGGAGCAGCCAGTTCTTCTGCCTGCGGTTCCGTAACAGTATCTTCTGTTTCCGTTGCTGCCGCAGATGCTTCCGGAGCAGCCTCTGTGGAATTTGCATCATCTGCTGCCGGTACATCTGTATTTTCCGGAATTTCAGTTTCCAGAGTTTCTGCGGTTTCTTCCAGCTGTTCCGGTTCCGGCGTTTCTGTTGGTTCCGGCTGCTTCGGCGGCTCTGTGAATGGGTGTTTCAGATGCCAGAGCATTTCGTCTGCGTCCATGAAGTCCGCACTGTCTTTCTGTACAGCCTGAGCCGCACGTTTTTGCCGCAGTTCAGCCGCAACCGTAGAACGAATATTTGCCGGAACGGTAAGTGTATCTGTCATGCGGGGATACATCTCCGGAATTTCCAGTACGTCTAGCTTGAACTTGCCGCCGGTGATAAAGACACGCATGCTGTGTGTGCCTTCCGGCAGCTGGTCAATGACCAGACAAGCCTGACGGGGCAGACAGCTGGGAACAAAGCAATTTTCGTACATGGTGTGTCCGTCGATCAATACCGTAAATTCTGCATTCTCCGCAGTACCAACAATAGCAATGCCGCCGCCCTCAAAGGTACAGGAGAATTCCGCACCGGTTTTCGCTTCCATAGAGGTGCGGTTGTAGAAGTGGTAGCTTTCCATGGCATGTACTTCCCAGTTTTCGTTGTACAAGATGCCGTTTCCGAAGCAGTCCACACGGCGGACATACGGCGGCTGTACCGAAGCCGGCTCCAGGTGAATGTTCCGGAACATATTCCATGCGTATTCACTGCAAAGGCTGGCACGACCGCTGTTGATCATACACTGCGGCGTATACTTTGCCAGGAAATTGCCGTTGATGAAGAAGAAGATCGCGTTGCCCAGTACCACCAGTTTCAGCTTGTTCCACTGTTTGGGATCAATGTGCTGCGTAATGCCCTCTGCTGCAACGCTTTCCATATCCATTAGTTTCCAGCTGCCGTCGCCGTAAAGTCTGCCGCTGTAGCCGCACATAGAAGTGAACTCACAGGTGACAGTAGAATTATAGCGGATACCGATTCCGGCGAAGTTGTGCTCCTCCAGATTGGCAAGCTTCACTTCTGCCTCCATGCTGTAGCTTCTCCACTTGTCATCGCCAAAGCAGGTCAGCGGCAGCGGTGTCCCGCGGAACCGCCAGTTGGTGGGCATGATCTGCGGCGTGATCTTCTGGCAGATCGCAAAGCCGTCCTCTGTTTCTACCAACTCGAACGCACCGCCCTGATCGGTCATGTATCTGGGAGCACAGCCGCGGACAGCTATTTCTTCTTTGGTGTACTGTAAATTTTCAGTGTAGGGAAGTGTCAGGCGGGAGGACAGATGCGGCTGTACTGCCGGAAATGTATTCACGCCGTCCACCCAGCTCACGTCCATAGTCGTCACTGTCATAATGGAACGTGGCGGCACCTTAATGGTAAATGTGTCCCGATGATTCCGGATCGGCCGAATTTTCTTGCCGATACGGAACCAATTGGCATCATACGCCTGTCTGCCGGAAGGTCCCTTGGTGATAACACTGGAAAATACGGTAGGCTCAAATGCCATATCCTTGACCTGCACCGTATAAATGCGAACGTCCTCGCTTTCGTTGGTGAAGAACATGGACATTTCGCTGCGGTCCGGTGCCGTCAGCGTCATGAAATTGTGAGTGGTGTTGGCAATGGCATGATTTTCCTCGCCGTCCCCGTAGCAGGCACCGTTGACATACATCCAGCCCTTTCTGGCAAAGCGGCTGAAATGCATTGCCAGCCAGAAACCAATATCCAGAACAAAGTGTCCGGACCACGGCTCCCAGGCCCGAATCAGCTGCTTCGGGGCATAGCAGGCACCGTCATAGTAAGCGGCAACTGCCGGCTGGAACTCGTACATGACCATTTTGCCGTTGTAATAGCTGTTGATGATACGGTTTGCCACATCGATAGGACCGTTTTTACCCACCAGTCCGGACTCGTCTGCCTGTACTGTCAGTTCCGGTACATTGCAGGGGGCAATACCCTCGCTGTACCAGATCTCCTTGCCGTATGCTTCGTTCAGCAGATTGGTATAAGAATCTCCGAACGTGGTGTAGTGCAAGCCGATGACATCGACCGCATTTCGCAGAACGCTGTTGTCCACCATTTGTTCCGCGATGTTCCGCGTGCCGACCTCGTCAGAGGCGATCAGCTTGATTTTGCTGTAGTCATAGGGGGCATTTTTTTCGTTGTCCAGCATGTGCCGCAGGTAGAGGATCCACGCCTCGTCCGGTGTATCCGTTTCGTTCTGGTCTGCACTGATATAGTCGAATTTCAGCCCGTACACCGCATAAGCTGCGTCCAGTGTTTCCTTGTACCAGCGGTATCTGGCACGCAGTCCGTGTTCCTGACTGATGACAAACGCATCTGTGACCCACTTCGGCTCGCCCCAGCGGAGCATGTCGATGGTAATATCCGGATTGATTGCCTTGGCATCTGCGGCAAACTGGAATCCGGCACCGCGTGTCACGTCTGCCGGTTCATTCAGGGAACGCTTGGTGCAGGGCTCTGTGCCGGAGGAGGAATTGACATCTGCTCCCAGTTCCAGCTTGATGTGTGTCAGACCTGCACCATAATCCTTCTGAAACAGCAGCCGCATGATCTCCTCATAGGCATGAGGGTGTTCTACTTTATAGTCCAGCAGCAGGCGGGAGGAATTGTTGCCGCTGACGCAGCCCAGTCCACGATAACAAGCGGCAGGGTTTTCATTTGCTTGTGTGCCGTCTGCAAGGACTTCCATCGGTGTAATGGTTGAGCGTTCTTTGAAGTTTGAAAAATGGTTGACAATCTTGTTGTTTTTCATGGAAAAGTCCATTGTCATCGTTTCCTTTCGCTATATTTTTCACTGTATTGCAGCAGTTCCCGCAGAGATTCTTCCGGAACACTGGGATCCGGTTCTGCAATGAGAAACTTGATCTTTTTTCCCATTTCGTCGAACATGTGTTCGTGTTCAGTTTCGAAGTACCGCAAAGTCGGTTCGCTATGGAGATCACGGTTCATTGTCGTAATGCGGAATCCCGCTTCCGGAAAATATTCCAGTGACTCCTCAAATAATTCGTCATCGTCAGTTTTGAACCAGATTTCCCCGTCCAGCAGCATGCGGTACTGCACCAGCTGCCGCGGGTGTGTCAGCCGGCGTTTCTTGTGCTTGCCCCGCGGCCACGGATTGCAGAAATTGATGTAGATTCGATCCAGCCGGTCTGTTTCAGCAAAACATTCCCGCAGGTACATGATATTATCAATCATAATGCGGACGTTGTCCAGCGGCAGCTGCTGTTCGGCATAGGCGGCTTCCAGCTTTCGCTTTGCCAGTACCAGCATTTCATTTTTGATGTCAATGGCGATGTAATTGTATTCCGGATTGGCAGGAGCCTCCTGTGCAATAAAGCCGCCCTTGCCGCAGCCCAGTTCCAGCCGCAGCGGCTGTGTCTTTGGAAATTGTGCCTGCCATTGTCCTTTGCAGGCTTTGGGATCAGAGATATAAAACGGGCATGCTTCCAGTTCCGGCTTTGCCCAAGGTTTACAGCGAATTCGCATGAAAAAGTGTCAATCCTTTCGGTTTCTAGGGAAAATCTGCAAGCAGATTGCGTGCAAAGCCGTCAGGCGGGCTTTATGCAGTGTTTTCCTAAGTTTATGATCTATTTTATTATAGCATATTTTCCGACAAAACACAAAGGAAAATTGAAAAAAACCAGAAAATTTTGAAATTAGGCATATTTCACAAAAAATATTGTTAAGAACCTGCTTTTGCAAGAAAAAATGTTGCTGCACATAGACAGAAAAAGACACCCTCTCACTTCAGAAATACCGGAAGGAGAGGGTGTCTGGAAATTTTTGTTTTATGTAGCACTGCTGTCTTAGAGTACCAATGTCATCTGTCGTTCCGTGTGGTGATACGGTCGGCAGGTCACACCAGTCAGCAGAAACATTCTCTGGGAGGCTTTCGTGGCATCAGAATCCGCATACTTGTTGTCGTAGTAGATGATTTCCCGAATGCCGCTTTGAATGATCGCCTTGGCACATTCATTGCAGGGGAACAGGGTAACATACAAACTGCACCCCTGTAGGCTGCCGGCACTGCGGTTCAGAATGGCGTTCAGTTCCGCATGGCAGACAAAGGGATATTTCGTGTTGAGGAAATCACCCTCCCGTTCCCACGGCATGTCGTCATCGTTGCAGCCGGTAGGCATGCCGTTGTAGCCCACAGAAACGATTTTGTGTTCCTGATTGACAATGCAGGCACCTACCTGTGTGTTGCTGTCTTTGCTTCGCTGTGCCGAGAGCAGGGCAATGCCCATGAAATATTCGTCCCACGACAAATAATCGTCACGTTTCATCAGTCCACCGCCTTAGCTCGGGAATCCGCTGATTGCCTTTGACAGTACCTGCCGGTACAGAGCCAGATCCAGACCGTTCAGTGTGTCGTCGCCGTTCACATCGCCAGCCTTGAAGTCCTTGCCCTTGCTGTCTACCTTTTCGCCGGACAGATACTGGATCAGCAGGATCATGTCCTTGACGTTCACTGTACCGTCCAGCGTAATATCGCCGACAACCGTTTCCGGTGTGGTAGTTGTAGTGGTCGTTGTGCCGGCACTGGTCGTGCCCGACTGTATCGGCTTGGTATCGCCGTGGCTGCCCTTGCTGCCGCCGTCAATATTGCTGCCCTCCGAAGCATCGTAAGAGCTGTAATAATCACTCAGGGAAATACTGGTGGAGCCGGTACCCAGTGCACGCTTGTGGTCAAGACTGATGTACTTGCCGCTTTCCTGTGTCTGCCAGAGGGACGGTTCAAACAGACTATACTTGTCATCGTCCCATGTGGAGAAGTCATAGCCCAGCAGACCGCCGGTGTCGCCGGAGTTCGGGTTCAGGCACCAGAAAGTGTGGTTGATGTGGTTGTTGATCATGTAATCACGGAGCAGTTCCATCCACTTCTGGTTTTTGCCGCCGTCCATGTGACCGCCCCATTCGCCGATCAGCAGGGGAGCGATGTCCTGATCGTTGATGTATGCCCATGTGTCATACCAGTAGTCGTCCAGCAAAGTCTGCGTGGTGAAGTCCTTGTCAAACCATGTCTGGTTATAAACTGACGGACCGTAGTCGTGAGGAGAATACACGATCTGGCTGTTTCTGGAACTGGAGCCGAAGTCGATCGGATAATCCTTGACACCGCGGAGGTTGCCGCCCCACCATGCACCATACCACGGGGACTGGTCTGCCGGAGCCTGCCAGATGTCCGCAGTATCATAGGTGTAGCCCTTTTCTGTTTTCGGATACTGTTCTACACCCTCAATAAAGATCAGAGCGTTGGGGTTCACGTCCAGAATAGAGTTCCCGCATTCTGTCGCAGAATATGCCCAGTTGTTCTGGTCGGTAGAATTGTCCCACTTGGCAATATCTTCAGGGCACTTGTTTCCGCTGTAGCCGCGTTTGCCGTGCGGTTCATTTTTCAGGTCGTAGCCGATGATGGTATCGTCATTGCTGTACTTTTCAGCCAGCCATGTGACAGAATTCTTCCACATATCCCATGTGATCTTTTCACCGGAAGCCGCACCAATAGCCATGGTGTCACCGTCAGAAGCGGCAGAAGTATAATACCACAGGTTGTAGTTGTGACCGGAGTTGTGCTCTGCGGGGCTGTGCACGTCGATCATGACTTTCAGACCGTAGTCCTTCATCTTCTGCATGATGACGTCGAAGATCTCCATACTGTTTTTCAGCGTCTTGCCGTCTTCCTTGACAAAGTCCTTGTTGGTGTTGACATAAGTACCAGCCTTGGTGACAGTGCCGTCCTCGCCCACCTGATCGGTCGGCGGCTCATAGCCGGCATTAACGGAGCTGACAGGATCCGGTGTGCCACGCATCCACGAAACCAGAAGTTCCGTGGAGATCGGCATACGAATCAGGTTGATACCGTGGTCGCCGACGGTTTTCAGGAATGCATCAATGTCAGTTGCGTACAGACCGTGTGCACAGTTTTCCGTGCAGTTGAAGCCGAACCAGTTTGCACCAGTCAGCCAGACCTGATTGCCGTTTGCATCGTAAAGCTTGCTGCCCTCTGCGTGCAGCCAGTCGTCGTTATTATCATCTGCGGCAGCAGCGGACAGGCTTGTCTGTACCACCGGAGCAGCGGAAGACAGACACGTTGCCAGCATCATGCCGGAAACGGCAGCTGCAGCAAGTTTCTTTTTGAGTTTCATGGATCAATATCCCCTTTCTGTAACTGTGCAGAAATTTTGTGCAATGCTTTGAAAGCAAGCACATTCATACTCTTTTATTATAGTATGTTCTGTCCAAAAAGTCAAGTGATTTCTAGAAAATTTTTATGCAGTGTTGTATGTGTTAAAATGAGGTGAGCCAAAAAAAGAAGAAATTCCAGCCGAGATATGGTATAATGAATTTACCACAAAACAAAACACCAACTCGGAGGAATTTCTAATGAATATTATAGCACAAGAAGCAAAGAAACGTCAAGCGGTAGTAAAGCTTGCAAATAGGAAAGGAAAAAGTTATGCAAGCCGAAAATATGGAGTAAGCTTGTCAAGCGTAAAACGATGGTGCAAAAGGTATGATGGCACATGGCAGTCACTTGCGGAGAAATCACACAGACCACACAGTCATCCAAAACGCCATACAGCAAGCGAGGAACAGCTGATATTAAAATGCTTTCAAGAGAAATTTCTGAGATATGGCTGGGATGGTGTGTATGATGAAGCAATCAAAAAGGGATACACACGCAGTTTCAGCGGCATGGTATATGCAGCGAAGCGAATGGGATTAGGGGGAAGAGCCACAGATAAAAAGCCGCCCAGAAAGCATGACCGACGTTATCCTGAGCTTCTTGTTCCGGGGAAAAAGGTTCAGATAGATGTAAAAGAAGTACCATATCATTGCCTTAGGGGTGCATTAAAGCGTGATGGAAAGCATCTGTATCAATGGACAGCGATAGATGAATGTACAAGAATACGCTTCATATACGGCTTTGAAGAGCATACGCCCGAAAATACAGTAAAGTTCTTCAAAATGCTTCAAAAGGTATTTCCGTTTAAAATACAGACGATTCAAACAGACAATGGAACAGAGTTTACTTACAAATACATAAGTGATACCGAAGAATGTCCATTTGACAAAGCATTAAAAGAAGCGGGAATAGAGCATAAGCTTATTCCACCAAGAACGCCTTGGCATAATGGCAAGGTTGAACGAAGTCACAGAAATGATCAGAGATATTTTTATGATTGGGAGCATTTTAGAAGTCTTGAGGAATTTAATGATAAACTGCATAAACATCTTTTATGGAGTAATAGAAAATCCATGAGAACACTTGGAAGAAAAAGTCCTGTTCAGCTTTTGAAAGAGAAGCTGAAGGCGTGATCGTCGTTTTATGAAATCCTTTTTCGTTCTGCTACGCTCCACTTTAAAGGATTTCATAAAACATTGTACCTTATCTCTGGCATCTTTTCATCCAATGGGTCACATCTATTGACAACGCAGATTTCTAGAAAATTTTTATGCAGTGTTTCTTTGGGCAACACCGCATATTTATGCGGCATTCTTTTTTCTGCACGGAGATCGCTGCAGCTTCTGCTCCTCCCGAAAGACCAGCAGCATCATGCACAGCAGCATCAGAATCGGAAAAACTGGGTGAGCAGCCGTTTGCGGGACTGCTGATGTTGTCAGCACCTGCTCCGATACAGCAATCGGGAAAAAATGCAGTACAGCAGCACAGATGCCGCCGGAGAGCAGTCCGGTAAAGCCCCGTGCCCAGACCAGCTTTCCGACGGAAATGGTTTTCCCTGTGACGGCACAAATTTGCAGCAGCACGCAGACACCGCCAAACGACAGCATTCCTGCCAGCACCGGAATCCGCAGGGGAACCGGCAGCGGCAGTTCCACGCAGTTGGAGATCTCCAGTACGCTCCGCACCAGATCTGCCAGCGGAAATGACACTCCCAGTTGCTGCATCAGGGTAGTGCAGCAACGGAACAGTCCTGCCGCCTGGAATATGCCAATCAGTGCCGCAAAGCACAGGATCATGCCGCAGAGTTTTAACAGTGTCTGTCCGGCGGAGGTGACGGCAAACGTCAGCATTTGTGCGGAAAACGGGGCTATTGCGTTGTTCCCATTCACCGGCGGCGAAATCGGCTTCCGGTGAAACAACAGAAAGCAGAGCAGGAGATTGGCGAACAGATTGGCAGAAAATATCAGCAGAAAGCAGGTCCTCCGGCAGGAAACCGTTCCCAGCAGTCCCAACAAAAACGTCGGTCCGCCGCCGTAGCAGACACAGAGCAGTCTGGACGCATCTTCCTTGGATAGGACACCCTGTTTTGTCAGTGTACAGAGCATGCTTGCTCCCACCGGATAACCGGCGAACTGGCTGAGCAGGAACAGGGCAAAATAAGATTCCGGCAGCCCGAACAAGGCAGTGCTGAACCGGCGAAGCGGCCGTGCCAATGCCTGCCAGGCACCGCTTTCCAGAAACAGCTGGGACAGAATCATCATGGCATACAACGATGGGATAATGACTGTCAGACAGCGGTTCACCGCAGTTTGCAGTTCTGCCTGTATCTGTCCGGCGAAACAGGTGCAGAGCACCAACAGCCCCAATAAGAAAAAAACGGTATACCACCGCAGGCGAAAAAGATGTGCAGTCATAAATGATCCCTCCTGTTCCATGGTATGTATAGCGGCACACATAATATGTTATGGATTCGCATAGACTTTGTCGAGGTGATGTTCATGGAGAACCGGCTGATTCAGGCAGGACGACGTGTGTTGCAGCTGGAAACACATCTGGAAATGCACAGCGATCGGGAAATTTTCATTGAGAATTGCCGCAGGATACTGGAATACAATGACATTCGAATTGTCCTGCAAACCACAGATCTGATGCTGGAGATCTGGGGGAGCGAATTGCAAACGGACAGCCGTTCACCGGAAAGCCTGCGGATTCACGGAAAGATCCAGTCAATCACACTGACACCAAAGGGGGCACGCAATGGAACAGCATCTGCGGGGAGAGTATAAGGCGGCGGCAGCCGGCGGAAAATTGTATGCATTTATCAACGCCATGCAGAAAGCGGGGGTGTGCTGCCGGAAACAGCATTGTCAGGGAAACACATATCAGTTTCGCTTTTACGCAAAGCATTGCAAAACTGTACAGGAACTGGCACAGGCAAACGGGGTGCAGCTGGAACTGACACCCTGCCGCACTCTGCAAAGCTTTCTGTACCGAAACCGTTTCCGGTTCGGGGTGCCGCTGGGAATTCTGCTTGCAGCGGGGCTGCTGTTCTACGGTTCCAACATCGTCATGCAGATCGAGGTGATTGCCGACGACACCATTTCCACATCGGAGGTCACAGCGATTCTGGAAGAATGCGGCGTACAGCGGGGCAGCTGGATTCCGTCGATCGATTTCGGGCACTGTGAAAACAGGATCTGCACTTCCGTAGAGGAAGCGGCATGGGTGGGCATGCGGCACACAGGAAATCGGCTGGTAGTGGAAATTCTGGAACGGACACCGGAACCGGAAATGCAGATGACTCGCAAGCCGTCCAACATCATTGCCGCACAGGACGGGCATATTGTTTCGGTGTCGATTTATCGGGGACAGCTGATGAAGCTGGTAGGGGAACCGGTGCGGAAAGGGGACTTGCTGGTCAGTGGACTGTACACAGACGAAACCGGACACGTGGGAATTCGCCATGCCATGGGCAGCATTATCGGGCAGTATGAACAGACGGAGCAATTCTCCTGTCCCTACACCCAAGAACTCCGCCGTCCCACCGGTGCGGTGACCACGCGGAAGTATCTGGACTTGTTTACATGGCACCTGCCGCTGGGCAGTACAGATTCGCCCTATGCAGACAGTATCCGGACTTCCGGCTACCACTGGTTTTCTCTGTTCGGCAGGGAATTGCCGCTGGGAATCTATCAGGAGAGTTTTCACGAATACCGCACCCGTCTGCTGACCTTGACACCGGCAGAAGCCGCACAAAATGTGGAGGAGCAGATTCAGCGATATGAGGATAATTTTCTTGCACAGACGGAGATTCTGGAGAAAAAAACAACCGTCCTCGAAACCGAGGACGGCGTTACATATACGGTAACTTATACGCTGGAAGGCGAGATCGGTGTGCAGCAGGAATTATACTTACATTAAGTGAGCACTGCGTAAAGCCGTCAGGCGGGCTTTGTGCAGTGTTTCCTTTAGTCCAAGAAATCCTTAACCTTCTTGCTGCGGCTGGGGTGACGCAGTTTCCGCAGAGCCTTTGCTTCGATCTGGCGAATACGCTCGCGGGTAACATCAAATTCTTTGCCCACTTCTTCCAGTGTGCGGGAACGACCGTCCTCCAGACCGAAACGCAGCCGCAGAACTTTTGCCTCACGGTCTGTCAGCGTGGAGAGTACTTCGTTCAGCTGCTCTTTCAGCAGCATCAGAGAAGCGGCATCTGCCGGAGCAGGAGCATCGTCGTCAGGAATAAAGTCGCCCAGATGGCTGTCTTCTTCCTCACCGATCGGGGTTTCCAGAGAAACCGGATCCTGTGCAATTCGCATGATTTCCCGTACACGTTCTGCCGGCATTTCCAGCTTGTCTGCGATTTCTTCCGCAGACGGATCGTGACCGGTTTCGTGCAGCAGCTGACTGGAAACCTTCTTGACCTTGGTAATGGTTTCCACCATGTGTACTGGAATACGAATGGTTCTTGCCTGATCGGCAATGGCACGGGTGATTGCTTGCCGGATCCACCATGTCGCATAGGTGGAGAACTTAAAGCCCTTGGTGTAGTCGAACTTTTCTACCGCCTTCAGCAGACCCAGATTGCCCTCCTGAATCAGATCCAGAAACTGCATACCTCTGCCTACGTATTTCTTGGCGATGCTGACAACCAGACGCAGGTTTGCTTCGGACAGCCGCTTTTTCGCATAGCTGTCGCCCTCTGCCATACGCTTTGCCAACTCGGTTTCTTCGTCCGGAGAGAGCAGCGGCACACGGCCGATTTCTTTCAGATAAATTTTAACAGGGTCGTCAATGGCGATGCCCTCTGTAGAAAGGGTCATTTCCAGATCGTCAGACATGTTGAGGTCATTGTCGTTCAACACGTCATCAGCAACAGAGTCGTCTACAATCTCAATATTCAGCTGTTCACAGCTGCTGATAATGGAGGCGAGCTGATCGGTGTCGAAGTCCAGTTCGTCCAATACATCGGTGATTTCCTTGGTGGTCAGTTTTCCGGTTGCTTTGCCCTGTTCCATCAGTGCATCAATGGTCATTTTTTTCTGTTCCATAGTATTGTTCCTCCTGTTTACCCGTCAGGGTGCTGCTTTTTCTGAATCAGTTTTAATAAGTCTTCATCAGTTTCGATTGCAGACGGCATATCGTTCTTCAGAGTACGAATGCAGTCCTTGACTTCTTCTGCTGTCACAGGGATCTCCTGATTGCGGGCAGAAATGCCGCTGAGCTTTCCCATTTCACTGTCGGAGAGCACATCGCCCATTGCCGAAAGGGAAAAGCTGGTTTGCCGCTTTACGCTGTCAGCAAATGCCTCAAGCACCTGCCGGTACAGCGGTGTAGGGAACGCGTCCGGCTGGATCTGTTCTATGACCCATGCTGACTCGTCCGGTCGGTTCAGCACGTAGCAGAGAATGCGTTCCTCCGCCTTGTACTCCCGCAGCGGAATTGCAGACTGCGGCTGCTGCGGTTCCGGTCGGACGGTGTGTTCAATAATATCTTTCCACGCCTGCGTAGAAGCCAACTTCTTTTTGCTGCGTATGGTGCGTTCCACCTGCTGATGCAGAACTTCTGCGGAGATCTCCCACTTATTCGCCGTGCGGGAGAGGTATACCTCCCGTTCCAGCGGATTCTGAATTTCCGCCAGTACAGATACCACCCGTTTCAGAAGCTGTACTTTTCCGGCTTCCGTATCGGGGTCTAATCCCTCTTTGCACCGGTCCAGCCGGAAGTTAATGGCATCACCAGCGTTTTCCAGCAGCAGCCGGAAACGCTCTGAGCCGTATTTTTTAATGTATTCGTCCGGATCTTTTGCACCGGTCATGTGGAGAATGCGGGTGGCAATTCCCACCTCACTGAGCCGGTTGATCGCCTTTTGGGTTGCCTGCTGTCCGGGACCGTCGCTGTCGTAGGCGATGACCACTTCCTTGGCAAATCTGGAGAGCTTTCGGGCGTGTTCCGGCGTGATCGCCGTTCCCAGAGTCGCCACCACATTGGAAAAGCCGGCTTGGTTGATCGCGATCACGTCCATATATCCTTCCGCCAGAATCATGATCGTGGAAGAACTGTCCTTGGCGAAATTGAGGGAGAACAGATTGCTGCCCTTGTCGAACACCGGTGTTTTTGCCGTGTTCAGATACTTTGGCTGGCTGTCGTCCAGTACTCTGCCGCCGAAGCCGATCACAGCTCCCCGCGTATCCACAATGGGGAACATCACACGTCCGCGAAAGGCATCATACAGATTTCCTTTGTTAGAACGGTGTGCCACATTTGCCAGAAGCAGTTCTTCCTCTGTGAACCCCTTTTGCAGCAGGTAGTCGGTCAGGGCATTCCAGCTGTCTGAAGCGTAGCCCAGTCCGTATTTTTTTATAGTTTCCGGTTTCAGCTGGCGGGAAATGAAATATTGCAGCCCGCGTTTGTCGCTGCCGGAAATGAGATTCCGGAAATAGAAATTTGCAGTTTCCCGATTGACTGCGAACACGCGGGTGCGGAGATACGCACGGCGGTCTGCCTCCCGATCAGTAGGCACTTGCAGACCGCATCGTTCCGCCAGCTGCTTGACTGCATCGGTAAATTCCAGATTGTCCATGCGGCGAACCCACGTAATGACATCGCCGCCAGCCCCGCAGCCGAAGCAGTAGAAGCTCTGGGTTTCCGGAAAAATGGTACAGGACGGTGATTTTTCAGAGTGAAACGGACAGTTGCAAACATAGTGTCTGCCCCGCCGGATCAGATTGACGTAGTTGCCGGCAATTGTTTCCATAGGACATGCTGCCCGAATCTGTTCCAAAAAGTCATTGCTGTATGTCATCGTTTGTCACCGCCTTTTTGGAACAAAATCATGATTTCCAACTTTTCGGAATGAATAATTCCTGATACAGATCCACGGCATAGCCGTCGCTCATGCCGGAAATATAGTCGCATACCGCACGGTGCACATCTTCCTTTTCTGCAATTGCCAGATATTCCGGCGGCATCAGGGAAGCGTGGGAAATAAAGTAGGTATACAGCGTTTCCAGCAGCAGCTTTGCCTTGTTTTCCTCCTGCTTGGCGATGGGATTATAGTATACCCGTTCAAACAGGAATGCATGCAGCTTGTCGTGCATTGCCTGAATCTCCGGAGCCATGCCAATGGTTTCCGAACCGTGCTCCACCACGGCTCCCACCAGACAGGTGATGCGTTTGGTCTTGGTGTCACCCAGTACTTCCAACACATCTTTGGGAAGTTCTTCTTTTTGCAGAATGCCGGCACGAATCGCGTCCTCAATGTCGTGGTTCATGTAAGCAATGCGGTCTGCCACACGAACAACATTGCCCTCTTTGGTATCTGCCACCCGATTGGTATGGCAGAGAATGCCGTTGCGGACTTCCGCCGTCAGATTCAGTCCCTGCCCGTGCTTCTCGATCAGGTCTACTACGCGAAGGCTCTGCTCATAGTGCCGGTATCCGTGGGGGCAGATGCTGTTGAGAATAGATTCTCCGCTGTGCCCGAAAGGCGAATGTCCCAGATCGTGCCCCAGTGCAATGGCTTCGGTCAAATCCTCGTTGAGCCGCAGAGCACGGGAAATGGTACGGGCAACTTGTGCGACTTCCAGCGTATGGGTAAGACGAGTGCGGTAGTGATCTCCGGCAGGGGAAAGGAAAACCTGTGTTTTCCGCTTGAGCCGCCGGAACGAGTTACAGTGCAGGATACGGTCGCGGTCCCGTTGGAACTCCGTCCGATAAGGACAGGGCGGTTCCGGACGAAGCCGGCGGGCGTGTCCGATGTTCGGGCATGCGTCCGGTGAAAGGTATTCCAGTTCCTGCTGTTCCAGTTGTTCACGAATGGTCATGGCACATCACCTCCGAAAAGGGCAGGGGTTATTCCAGGCGAAACAGGCAGGTCAGTGCCGTGCCGCCTCAATGCTTCCTTTATATATACGCAGGAAATTGAAAAACTCCTCTTTTTTCGAAAATTATTTTTTCACCTTGGAAAAGTCCGCGTATTGCAGCCCGCCGGAAACGATCTCCACCTGTCCGCTGGTCAGGTCGATCAGTTCTTTTTTCAAGGGTTCCCACAGGGAATCCCGCACCAGCAGTTTCAGCTCCACCTGATCTTCAAAGATCGTGTCCAACTGGAGAATATCTTCCTGCGGCAGGTGGTATGCGATTTTCCCGTACAGGGCATAGTCCGTCTGAATGGAAACCGGATAGCAGGGGAGCATGACTTTGACCTGTGCATTTTCAATGGCGAGGGCAGTGCTGTGAGAGTATGCCCGCACCAGCCCGTTCGCTCCCAGCAGTACGCCGCCGAAATATCGGGTGACCACACAGCAAATATCCGTCAGTCCGTTTTTTTGCAGCACGTCCAGAATCGGCATGCCGGCAGTGCCCTGCGGTTCGCCGTCGTCAGAATAGCGGGAAGCGTTACCTTCCCGCAGCAGATAAGCGTAGACATTGTGCCTCGCTCTGCGGTGTTGTTTGCGGACATTTTCAATGGCTTCCACAGCATCTTCCTGCGTGCGTACCGGAAAAAGCTGGGCAATAAATTCCGATTTTTTCTCCACAAACGAAGCCGATACCGGTGCGGCAATGGTACGATATTCCATTCTTGTATCTACCTCCACGTAGACAAAAAAGGACGGTAAACAAAATACCGTCCCTTTTCCATTGTCGTGTTCGAAAAATGTAATCTGAATTAGTCCAGATTGAAACGCTTCTTGAAACGATCTACGCGTCCGCCTGTGTCAACCAGCTTCTGCTTGCCGGTGAAGAACGGGTGGCACTTCGAGCAGATTTCGACCTTGATGTCCTTCTTAGTGGACATGGTTTCCATTACGTTGCCGCAGTGGCAGGTGATGGTGGTCTTTTCAAAATTCGGATGAATGCCTTCTCTCATGGGGTTTCACCTCCTGTATCTGTTGTTTGTATCAACAGCAGCCCATCGGCCATTGTGCCGACAGTAGTCCTGTGAATCTCTGATTTTTTGCGGCATAGCCGCCACAGTTTCTTATTATATCATAGAACGAAAGACTTGTCAAGCCTTTTTTTCAAAAAATATTTCTTTTTCAAAAAAATCGACAAGCTTATCACTGCCAACATACTCCTTGCTGGAAACAATGCGGAGTTTTCCGGTGGGAAAAGTCAATGTGTAGACAGCACCTTTTTGTTGAACCGAAAGAAGTTCTGCCCAGTGGTAGACCTGCTTTTTCCCGAAAGTACTGTGCTTTTCCACAAATGTATCTGTGTAAAAGATGCGGTAATTGCGTCTGAACAGCATGCAGAAAATACCCAAAAGGCTGATGAACAGAAACAGGATACCGCAAGCGAAAGAATCCCAATCCGTCATGTCGTCAGCCCAGATAATGATTCCGAGGACACCAAACGCTGCAAAAAGAATCAGCCAGATACCGCCGACAATGCCCAAAGTCCTGGAAACTCTCACGCTTTTCCGGTAAGAATTTTCTTCGTTTTCTCTGTCGATATAGCTGTTTGTCCATTTGTCAAACAGCTTCGACAACAGTGCAGAAATGGCGTGGGAAAACAGAGAGATCATTGGACACCTCCCAGCGAAGCGAAATATGCACGGAACGCTGCCGGAGAAAAAGCCGCGTTGGTTTCCAGCTGCCATTCCAGTTCTTCCAGATTGTCCCCGTCATATTCGATTTCCTTAACGAAAAGCTGCCAGATTCGCAGCCGCTGTTCTGCGGTATGAAATCCCAGCCGTCTGCTGCATAAGAGCACCACGCACACAGCAAACGCCGCCATTTGCACTGGCAAAATTTCTGCTTCTGGAGTTTCGGCATATGCCGCACGGAGATAATACCGGTACAGCATATCCATTGTAAACAGTCTGATCTCTTGATCCAGTGCAGGCGTGTATGCCAAAAGATTTTCCGGCTCCGGTGCATTTGCAGCCTGTTCCAGCATCTGCTTCCAGTCCGAAGTCAGCACTTCACAGGATCGCAAAAAGGACAAAACAGATTCTTCCATGCAGGGAACAGCCGCCGGTTCCTGCGAAACACCTGCCCATTGTTCCGCAAGTGTCAGACAGGCGGACAGCTGTGCACAGGCAGAAGCAGAATCATCCTGTAACCGAAAAAATAATGCTTGTCGTTGTTCTTGTAACCGCCGCATGTTCGCCGCTGCATATTCCGGCGGTTCTTCTGTTATTGCCGGAGAACTGCGTTCTGTCAGCTGCCACTGCTTCGGTGTCAGCGAAAACAGCAGCCTTGCCGCTTCCGGACAGGCGGGGGAGATGTCAAACTCGATAAAATCCCCGTAGTCCTGCGTGATGCGGGGGAACAGCCGGCAAGTTTCGCACAGGGCATCTTCTCCCAATTTCCCGTGAATATCGCAAAGCTGCTGTGCATTCCAAAAAGGACAGCGACTGTTGTGTTCCTGAAAAACGATGTCGCTGTCTGCATCGGTAATCATTGCCTGCCGCAGCCGTTCTCCCAGCGTGCCGGAAACAGAACGGTATCTCTCCGCAGATGCCGTGTCCACAACGATTTCCCATTCCTTGCAGCAGCTGTCCGGACAGGCTCCGGCAATGCAGTGAAACGCTGCATAATGGGACGGGTAGATTTCTCTCATAACACATTCCTCCTGATAAAGGCATTATAGCACGTGGCAATTGCTTTTGTCAAGGCAACACCGCACAAAGATTGTGCGACAGATGCGTCGTCAAATTTTTCGTCAGATGAAACAAAAAGCGGAGTGAATACTTGATGTATTCACGAGCATTTTTGTGAAATATGACGGGAAATTTGCAAGCAGATGGCGTGCAAAGTCGCCAGGCGGGCTTTGTGCGGTGTTGCCTCAACTGTCCAGACAACACAAAAGACACTATGCTTCTGCACAGTGCCTTTTTGCCGTTAGATTATAAAATATTTATGCGTTTTCCAGACACATCTGACGCAGACGGGACAGATCCAGACCGTTTACTGCTTCGTCCGTGTTTACATCTGCACAATCGTAAGCCTCTTTTGTCAGAGTGGCTTCACCCAGCAGGTACTTTTGCAGCAGAACAACGTCTACAACAGTGACTTCATTATCCAGATTGACATCACCCGGCAGATGCTGATCTGGCTTTTCCGGAACGTCGGGGTCAGTTACCAGTTCAGCAGCTGCAATTGAAGAGATCTGATAAATAGTCATATTCACACCGGCACGGGCAAACAAATGTGCAGCTGTACTCAGATCGCTGCCCCAAGCCTTTGTGATCGCTTCGTGAGAATAGTAAGCGATACCAGCTTCTTCGTCAATGTCATACGCGTTGATTTCTGTCCAGTTGCCCCAGCTGTCGTTGCACAGTGCCAGAATCGGAGCCGCACCGCCGGTGTAGCGAATGGCAATTTCGCGGTTCTCGGAAATCTGCTCTGCCGTGATATTCAGTCCCGGTGTGCAGTTGCCGCCATTGCCGTCCGAAGCGTCCAGAACCAGACCGCTGGCATTCTCATAAATGTTGTCGCCGCTGTTGATGTCTGCATGTTTCCATGTAGGCAGGTGGCTTTCGCTGCCCCAAACAATGCTGTCGTCCTGCATCACAGTCATCATAGCATCGACAACCGGTTCAGAAGCCTCATACCAGGTGTTGTTGCTGCGGTCTACATAGCCGTGAGCCTCTGAAGCGGATGTGGAATTGGTGATAGCATTGTTATCCCACAGCACGCAGGGGATTCCCAGCTTTTTCGTCCATGTCAGATAATAGGTTGCCCAGTCGCATCTTGCGGCAGTGTTGTTAAAGTTGGAAGCACTGAATTCGCCCAGTACCACCGGAATATCCTTGTCTGTGAAATAGTACCGGATGTCAGAGAACAGCGTATCCAGATCACTCTGATAGTTGCTGGAGAAAGTGGTGTGGTCACCATCGCCCATGGCAAATGCATAAGGAGTATACGCATGGAGCGAAACTGCCACATAGTCATCGTCCGGCACGTCCAGAGCAGAGTAGGAACTTGCGTATGCCGAAGCGGCATAGGACGGAATCATCAGCAGACGGGTGTTCTGATAAGGGGAATCAATGGAACGTACCGTTTCCACGAAATCGTTGTCCAGCTTGTTGACTACTTCATAGCATTCCGCGTTGCCCTGCCATTCGTAGGAAGCTCCGGTCTGTCGCGGTTCGTTCATACCCTCGAAGATCAGATGCTGGTCGTAGTCCTTGAAGTAGGTAGCGATCTGTACCCACATCTGCTTCAGCCGTTCGGACATTTCCTCATAAGCAGTGGGGAAGTCAGAACGATTGATCCACTCCTCGTGGTGCAGATTCAGAATGACATACATATCCTGATTATAGGCGTAGTCCACTACTTCCTTGACACGCTGCAACCACTGCTCGCTGATCGTGTAAACAGGCTTGCCGTTTTCGTCAGTAGTCGTTGTGACATTCTGATACCATGTGGTGGGAACACGAATGGTGTTGAATCCCTTTGCCTTGACGGTGTCGATCAGTTCCTGCGTAACTCTGGGATTGCCCCAGCTGGTTTCACCGCTGTATCCGGTGGAATCCAGAGAGTTGCCAATGTTCCAGCCGATCGTCATGTTTTCCGTAATATCATCGGCGGTCATGGTCCCCTCAGCGGAAGCGGTTGTCGGGAAAAATGTCATGCCGGAAAGCAGCATGACTGCGGCAGTACCGGCGGCAAATAACTTGCGAAACTGAAATTGCATAGTTTTCCTCCTTGGAACGTGCTCTTTGCACACATCATTTTTCATCAAACGAAATGCCGGAAAAACGGCATATTTTCTTTTATTATATCATGAAGGAATGGAAAAGTCAATAGATTTTGATTCACTTTCACAATTCTTTCTGTACAAATTTGCTGTTGCGTTCTTAGCGAATATTGACAAAAGCACCGGACGAAATTGCTCCGTCCGGTGCTTTTGCGGAATGTTATTTTTGAATATGTTCCTGTTGACAGCTGTTACAGTTCACGATCAAACAAGAATTGAAACAGCACAGGCGTAATGGCAGGATAGGTCAGATTGTCAGGCAGCGAGGAGAACGCCTTTCGTTCTGCCATTTCACTTTCGGGAATGTCGGAAAATTGCCGAATCACCGCATGGAATACAACGCCGTTGGCACCATGCAGAGTATTTTCGTCCCAGGCACGATAATCACAAATTGGTTCGATGTCAAAATCTACGGCACCAGACTCCTCAAACAGCTCTCGTTTTGCTGCTTCCAGCGGTGTTTCTCCGGCTTCAATATGACCGCCCTGCGTTTCCCATGTGGTTCGTTCCTTGTGCCGGCTCAAAATAATTTTTCCATGGCTCTCGGAAAGGATGACCACATACTTGTAATTTTTCAGAGCATTTATCTCGTAGGTCTTACAACGCATAATCAGCTTTGATTTTCCTTTTCGATCAGATAATCGCCGCAGTACATCTTCCGCAGTTTCGGCTTCTCGATTTTGCCGGTCGCGTTGCGGGGAACCGGTGCGAAAATGATTTTCCGCGGTCGTTTATAGCGGGGCATGCCCATGCAGAATTCGTTGACTTCCGCCTCGGTGCATTCCACGCCCTGCTTCAGTTCCACAATTGCCGCAGCAATTTCACCCAGCCGCTTGTCCGGCAGTCCGATCACAGCCACGTCCTTGATCTTGTCGAACTTACTCATAAAGTTTTCGATCTCTACCGGATAAATATTTTCGCCGCCGCTGATGACCACGTCTTTTTTCCGGTCTACGAGGAAGTAGAATCCGTCCTCGTCCTGCCGTGCCATGTCACCGGTCCAAAGCCAGCCGTCGTGCAGAACTTCCGCAGTCGCTTCGGGGTTGTTGTAGTAGCACTTCATAACGCCGGGACCCTTGACTGCCAATTCGCCGACTTCGCCCTGTGCCACCGGTTCTCCGTTTTCGTCAATGATCTTGACTTCCCAGCCATAGCCCGGAATACCAATTGCTCCTACCTTGTGAATATTTTCCAGTCCCAGATGCACACAGCCCGGACCAATGGATTCGCTCAGACCGTAGTTGGTGTCATACATATGATTCGGGAAATATTCTTTCCAGCGTTTGATCAGACTCTGGGGGACAGGCTGTGCACCGATATGCATCAGCCGCCACTGGGAGAGTTCATAGTTTTCCAGACGGACAGAGCCGTTGTCCAATGCTTCCAGAATGTCCAGTGCCCACGGCACCAGCAGCCAGACAATGGTACACTTTTCACGGGAAATAGTTTCCAGAATGGTTTCCGGATTGACTCCTTTCAGAAGCACTGCCCGTCCGCCGGTGAGCAGGCTGCCGAACCAGTGCATCTTGGCACCGGTGTGATACAGCGGCGGAATACACAGAAAGACATCGTCCTTGGTCTGGTGATGATGATTCTGCTCTACCTTGCAGGCGTGCATCAGGCTTTCGTGGTTGTGAAGAATTGCTTTCGGGAAACCGGTCGTACCGGAGGAGAAATAAATGGCAGCGTCGTCCTCATCTGTCAGCGGTACGCCGGGGGAGATGCTGGCACAGTTGGAGGTCAGCTTGTCATAGTCCTCTGCAAACGAGGGGCAGTCGCCGCCGACATAAAAGAGGATTCGCTTCTTGCTGATCGATTCTGCAATGGTTTCAATTCGTCCGATAAATTCCGGACCAAACACCAGTACATCGGCTTCTGCAAGGTCCAGACAATATTCGATTTCTTCCGCACTGTACCGGAAATTCATGGGCACTGCCAGAGCACCGGTTTTCAGCGTGCCGAAATAAATGGGCAGCCACTCCAGACAGTTCATCAGCAGAATTGCCACCTTGTCGCCCTTTTTCACGCCGCGGCTCATGAGCAACTGTGCGAAACGGTTTGCCTTTTCGTCAAAGACATGCCATGTGATTTCCCGACGATACCAGAAAGACGAGGTAGGCTGAATCAGGTCGTAGTCCTTCCAGAGCACCCGTCGTGTTTCCTGTACCTGCGGATTTACTTCTACCAGTGCCACATCATTGCCGTACTTTCTGGCGTTTTCTTCCAATAATTCTGTGATCGGCATATTCGTTACTCCTGTCCTTGTTCTGTATGGTTTCCGTTATATGCATAGCCAGTGAGAAATGCCTTCTGGTTGATGTCAATGGTTTTCGGCGGCACAGTATCTGCAATGACCTGTAACCATTCTTCTTTGGAGAAGTGCATGTGCTGTGCAGCTACGCCCAGAATGATCGTGTTGAATACCCGTGCATTGCCCAGCTTCAGAGCCTCGGCGGTAGCATCTACTGCCAGCACATTGTATTTTTTGCTCAGCTCCTCCAGAATGTGTTCCGGATACTCTGCGGCACCGATCACCACCGGCATCGGATCAATGCGGGTATCGTTTACGATAATGGCACCGCCCTTTTTCAGGAAGTGTGCATACCGCAGTGCTTCCAGCCGTTCAAAAGCGATCAGAATGTCTGCCTGTCCTTCTTCTACGATCGGTTCTGCCACAGATTCGCCGTAGCGGACAAATGTTACTACGCTGCCGCCACGCTGTGCCATGCCATGCACTTCTGAAAGCTTTACATCATAGCCGCCAGTCAGTGCGATCTTTCCCAGCACGCGGCTGGTCAGCAGGGTGCCCTGTCCGCCGACACCTACAATCATAATATTGATAGTCTGCATCATGCCTTGCCTCCTTTTTCCCGCGGGATCAGTTCGATTGCGTGGAACTTGCACCGTTTTGCACAGAGTTCACAGCCGTTGCACATCGCCGCATCGATTTTCGGAATGCCGTTTGCCTGTTTGACCATTGCAGGACAGCCCGGAACCAGACACTGTCCGCACTTCTTGCAGGCATCTTCATGGAGAATGCACTTGCCCTTCGGAACAAATTCTTTCAGCAGGGCACAGGGGGACTTGGTGATGATAACAGACAAAGCGTCCCGCTGGGTTTCCTGTTTCAGCAGTTTTTCCAGCCCCTCAATGTCGAACGCATCGATTTCATAGACGTGTTCAATGCCCATTGCCTTGCAAAGGTGATAGATGTTGATCGCATAGGTCAGTTCACCCTGCAAGGTCTTGCCGGTAGCGGCGTGATCCTGATGTCCCGTCATACCAGTGGTGGAGTTGTCCAAAATGATGACCGTTCCGGTTGCTTTATTGTACACCATGTTCATCAAAGAGTTGACACCGGTGTGCAGGAACGTAGAGTCGCCGATCAGTGCCACCCAGTTTTTCACATAGTCCTTGCCCTTGGCTTTTTCAATTCCGTGGAGAGTGGAAATGCTTGCACCCATGCACACGTTAAAGTCCATAACTCCCAGCGGCGGAACGGCTCCCAGTGTATAGCAGCCGATGTCGCCGGCACCGTGCAGTTTCAGTTTTTTCATTACAGAAAAGACACTGCGGTGCGGACATCCGGGGCAGAGGATCGGCGGACGGTTCGGAGCCTGTGCCGGCGGTGTCAGCTGGACATCCTCATGCAGAATGGCTTTCCGCAGCATATTGGCACTGTACTCACCCTGTACTGTGAAGATCTCCTTGCCGATTACCGGAATACCCCAAGAACGAACTTGTTCTTCGATGACCGGTTCCAGTTCTTCTACAATGTACAGTGTTTCCACATTGGCAGCAAATTCTTCGATCAGTTTTTTCGGCAGCGGGTGTACCAGACCAAGCTTCAGCACAGATGCGTCCGGCAGGGCTTCCCGTACATACTGATAGGGGATACCGCTGGTGATGATACCGATTTTCTTGTCGCGGTATTCCACACGGTTGATGTCAAAGTGACAAGCATCTTCCGCCATCTGCTTTAACCGCTGTTCCACGATCACATGCCGTTTCTTCGCATTCGCCGGCATCAGTACATTTTTTTCAATGTTCTTTTCATAGGGCTTGTCCGGTACGTTTTCCCGTTCCTCCGGATGTACCACACCCTGTGAATGGGACAGACGAGTGGTAGTGCGGACAATGACCGGCGTGTCATATTTTTCACTGTATGTAAACGCAAGCTTGGTAAAAATGCGGGCTTCTTCGCTGTCGGAAGGCTCCAGTACCGGAACCATTGCCGCACGTGCAACCATGCGGGTGTCCTGCTCGTTCTGGGAACTGTAAATGCCGGGGTCGTCCGCAGCAACCAGTACCAGACCGCCGTTTACGCCGGCATAGGAAATCGAATACAGTGGGTCGGAAGCTACATTGACACCGACCAGTTTCATAGAAGCCATTGCCCGTACACCGGCGATAGAGGCACCGATTGCCACTTCCATAGCCACCTTTTCATTGGGCGACCATTCTGCATAGACTTCCGGATATTTTGCGATACATTCGCTTATTTCAGTGCTCGGCGTACCCGGATAGGCAGCAGAAACCTTGACACCAGCTTCATAGGCTCCCTGTGCAATGGCGGCATTGCCAAGCATGATTTTTGAATTCTTCAACAGATTTTCCCTTCTTTCGAATGATTTCTGCCATACAGGCTGTAAAGCAGACAAGAAACCCGCCTTTTGAGAAAAAGACAGGTCGTTCAAAGCGGCACTATCTTTACAATGAATAAAATAAATAAGTAGTGCAGCCTTTTCTATTGTAATACATTTTCGAAAAAATCACAAGGCTTTTTTCGACTTTTAGTGATTTTGCATATCTCCGGCAAAGTTTCTTGTACATTTTCACAAAAGTAAAAAGCCAGAAAACACCAAACGGCATTTTCAGGCTTTCCGGAAACACGCTCTGTTTCGAAATTATTCAAAGGAATCCAGATCGATGCCAGCCAGCAGGTCTTTCAGTGCAGCCAGTTCGTCGGCGGTCAGTGTCACGCCTTTTCCCATTCTGCTGTGATCCGGAGCCCAGTCACGAATATCGTACTTCGGTTCCTTTTCGTTCCAGCTGATCAGGTTGACTTCCTTGCTCCAGCCTCTTGCATTCTCACCCAGAGAACCCAGATTCTCTACGATTTCATATTTCAGTTCTGCCATAATAAAAACACTCCTTGAAAAGTTTTGATGCAGGTGTTGCCTGAAGCGTGCACGTGCCTACACGCACACGCTGCATCTCGAATACCTATTATACAAGATGCGTTCCGAAAATGCAACACCCCGCCGCCGGCTTTTTTGGAAATTGGAACTTTCACTAAAAACATTAAGCTTATTTCAAGCAACATACGTTATAATGACAACAACATCAAGCAAAAACAGCCATTTCGCACAGAAGGGAGGAAACCTGTACCGGAAAACCTGATTCCGGCAGCAGGATATATATGGGTGCAATTCAGACATTCGCACGAAAGGAAATCAAGTTTTTACTGACAGAACAGCAGTATCAGGATTTTCTGCCGCTTCTGGAACACTACATGAACCCCGACAAATTTTGCGTCGGGGGAAAAGAGTATGGCATCTATAACGTCTATTATGATACACCGGACGATTTTCTGATTCGGGAATCCCTTGAAAAACCGGATTACAAGGAAAAGATCCGGTTACGCAGCTATCTCTCGCCGGCACAGCCGGAGGACACTGTGTTTCTGGAAATCAAAAAGAAGATCTGCGGCATTGTCAACAAACGCCGCGTCACCATGACACTGGCACAGGCGGAGGCCTATTTGCAGGAAAAGATTCGCCCTGACTTAGGCGGTTCATACTTGCAGGAGCAGGTCATGGACGAGATCGACTTTTTCCGCCAGCGGTATGGGATATTCCCGAAGCAGTACATCAGTTATCAGCGTGCGGCGTATTTCAGCAAGGAAGATGCCGATTTCCGGCTGACTTTTGATCGGGCACTGACTGGACGACGCAGCGACCTCTCGCTTCGCCAGAAGAGTTATGGTGACCTGCTGATTCCGGAGCAGATGCGTCTGATGGAAGTCAAGATCTCAGACTCTATGCCCATGTGGCTGGCAGAAGAATTGGCAAAACTGCAAGTGTATAAAACCAGCTTTTCCAAATACGGAAAGGCATACCAGATGTACGTACAAAATCAGCTGGAATGGACTCGTCCCCAGCTTACCATAGAAAAAAGGAGACGTTACGATTATGCTTAACACCATTACCAATGCCTTGACGGCGACCAGTTCCGAATTGTCTTCCCTGCTGTCGAATGTAACAGCGACCACAAGCACCGCTTCTGTAGGAGATATGTTGTTTGCCCTGATCCTGGGTGTTGTCATGGGCTTTCTGATCAGTCTGGTCTACATCTTCACCCACAAGAAATCCGGCTATACCCAGAGCTATGTCATGACACTGCTGATGCTGCCGCCGATCGTGGCGATTGTGCTGGTGATGATCAACTCGATGGCAAGTGCCCTGAGCCTTGCCGGCGTCTTTACCCTCTGTCGGTATCGTACCGTTCCCGGCGATCCGAAAGATATTACCTACGTCTTTTTTGCAATGGCAACCGGTGTGATCTGCGGCATCAACGGCGGCGGACATGTGTGGTTTGTCTTTGTGTTCTTCGAAGTGATCGCGGCAGTGCTGATTCTGATAGAGGTGTTGCGGTACGGCATCTGCAAAACCAGCAGTATGACACTGAAAGTGACCATTCCGGAAAACCTCAACTATATCGGACTGTTTGATGACATTCTCGTAGAAAACACGACCAGCTGGCACTTGAAGCGTGTCAAGACTACCAACTTTGGCTCGCTGTTTGAACTGATATACAGCATTCAGCTGAAAAACGACGTAGACCAGAAAAAATTCATGGACGAGATTCGGAAGCGGAACGGCAATCTGACAGTAATTCTTTCCCTGTACTGTTACGAAGATCAGGTTTATGACAAATAAGACCTTTTTTTCAAAATAGAAAAACGAAATTTTGGAATAAATTTTTTCATACATTCCTTTAAAACCGTGGATTTATCCGCGGTTTTCTTTTCTTTTCAAAAATTTGCATACTAAACTATATAATTCGCTTGACAAATTATTTCTTTGTGCTATAATAAGATTGTAAAAAGAAACTGGAGGTGAGCAGATGAAACGAAATGCATACAGCCTGATTTTGATGGACGATGTGGTTGCGGCAGTGGATCGCCTTGCGGCACAGCAGGGCACCAGCCGTTCCAATCTGATCAATCAGATTCTGGCGGAGCATGTCTGCTGTACCACACCGGAGCAGCAAATGCGGCAAGTGTTTACCTGTCTGACACAGGCGATGAACTCGGCGTTCCGCGTACAGGAGCAGGGTTCCGATGCCATGCTTTCGATTCTGGGTTCGGTACAGTACAAGTACCGTCCCACCATTCGCTATAGCGTGGAACTGCATCGGGAACTGCACAGTGAAAAAGTCGGGCTGCTGAAAATTTCCTGCCGGACCCAGAGCCGGACACTGCTGGAAGCAATACAGCAGTTCTTCCTGTTCTGGGTACAGCTGGAACAGGAGTATGAACCGGAGGGTGCCTGTGCACTGGGTTTGTACCAGATCGAACCGAACCGCCTGACACGGGTGCTTCTGCGGCATGGCATTACGTCCAATGAGGTACTGGGAACAGCAACCGGAAAGTATATCCAGATGTTCCACACGGTGCTGCAATCTTATTTTCAGGGCTTGCAGCAGGGACTTCCGGCGGCAGTTTTGCAGCATGCATTGGAACAGCAATATGCCGCACTGCATGAGCAGCTGGTCAGCCAGCTTTAGGAAAACATGAGGCAGCACCGCATAAAGTCCGCCTGACGGCTTTGTGCGGTGTTGCCATAAGACAAAAAAGAGCAACAAAAACAGAATGCAAGAAATAGGAGGGAGTTCTCATGAACACACAGAAATTGACACAAAAGTCTTTGGAAGCGATTCAGGCTGCAAATGGTCTTGCAGTGGAGAACCAGAACCAGCAAATCGAACAGGTACACCTGTTGAGTGCTTTGCTGGAGCAAGAGGGCGGTCTGATTCCGCAGCTGTTTGAGAAAATGGGCGTGTCTGTCGATAACGTACAGATTCAGCTGAAAAACGCCATTGATAATCTGCCGGCAGTAACCGGAAGCGGTCGGAAGGCAGACGAGGTCTATGTATCTCAGGACGTAGATCGTGCATTGCGGGAGGCAGAAAAAGAAGCTGCCCGCATGAAAGATGATTTCGTATCGGTAGAACATCTGGTACTGGGCTTGTTCGATGCCATGGGCAAAGAACTGCAAAACGTGCTGAAACCTTTCTCCGTGACGAAGGACGCATTCCTTGCGGCATTGATGAAAGTTCGCGGCAACCAGCGTGTTACCGATCAGAATCCGGAAGAAACTTACGATGTGCTGACAAAATACGGGCAGGATCTGGTAGAACGTGCCCGTGCCGGAAAACTGGATCCGGTCATTGGCAGAGATAACGAGATTCGAAACGTCATTCGAATCCTTTCCAGAAAGACGAAAAACAATCCGGTGCTGATCGGTGAACCGGGTGTCGGTAAAACGGCAATTGCCGAGGGTCTGGCACTGCGAATCGTTCGCGGCGATGTGCCGGCAAATCTGAAAGACCGGAAAATCTTTTCGCTGGATCTGGGTGCCCTGATCGCAGGTGCCAAGTACCGCGGTGAATTCGAGGAACGACTGAAAGCCGTTCTGAATGAAGTCAAGAAAAGCGAAGGCGGCATTATCCTGTTTATCGATGAACTGCATACCATTGTTGGTGCCGGTAAATCAGACGGTGCTATGGACGCAGGCAACCTGCTGAAGCCGATGCTGGCACGGGGTGAACTGCACTGCATTGGTGCTACAACGCTGAACGAGTACCGGCAGTATATTGAAAAAGATGCTGCTCTGGAACGTCGTTTCCAGCCGGTTCTGGTAGACGAGCCTACTGTAGAAGACACGATCTCCATTCTGCGTGGTCTGAAAGAACGCTATGAAGTATTTCATGGCGTTAAGATTCAGGATCAGGCTCTGATCGCAGCGGCTACATTGTCCAACCGATATATCACAGACCGGTTCCTGCCGGATAAGGCGATCGACTTGGTAGACGAAGCTTGTGCAATGATTCGGACGGAAATGGACTCCATGCCTACAGAGCTGGACGAAATTCGCCGGAAGATCATGCAGCATGAGATCGAAGAAGCTGCCCTCAAGAAAGAGGACGACAAACTGTCGCAGGCACATCTGCAAGAAGTACAGCAGGAACTCTCCCAGATGCGTGACCAGTTCAATGCCATGAAGGCAAAATGGGAAAACGAAAAAGATGCCATTTCTAAAGTGCAGAAACTGCGGGAAGAACTGGAGCAGGTCAACGCTGAGATCGAGCGTGCTGAACGGGACTACGATCTGAACAAGGCTGCCGAACTGAAATATGGTCGTCTGCCGCAGCTGAAAAAACAGCTGGAAGACGAAGAAGCCATTGCAGAAAAGCAGAAAGAGAACAAGAACTCTCTGCTGCGGGACAAGGTGACTGAAGAAGAAATCGCCCGCATTGTCGGCAGATGGACCGGCATTCCGGTAACGAAATTGATGGAGGGCGAACGGGAGAAACTCCTGCATATGGACGAAGTACTGCACCGCCGTGTAATTGGTCAGGACGAAGCTGTGGAAAAGGTCAGCGAAGCCATTCTGCGTTCTCGTGCAGGCATTCAGGATCCGAACCGTCCGTTGGGCTCGTTCCTGTTCCTTGGACCGACTGGTGTCGGCAAAACCGAATTGGCAAAGGCACTGGCAGAAGCTTTGTTCGATGATGAGAACAACATTGTTCGTATCGATATGAGCGAATATATGGAGAAATTCAGCGTGAGCCGTCTGATCGGAGCTCCTCCGGGATACGTGGGTTATGAAGAAGGCGGTCAGCTGACAGAAGCCGTTCGCCGGAAGCCGTATTCTGTTGTTCTGTTGGACGAAGTGGAAAAGGCACATCCGGACGTGTTTAATATCCTGCTGCAAGTGCTGGACGACGGCAGAATCACCGACTCGCAGGGCAGAACGGTGGACTTTAAGAACACCATTATCATTCTGACCTCGAACTTAGGTTCGCCGATGATTCTGGAAGGCATGGACGAAAACGGCAACATCTCGGAAGAAGCCAGAAAGGAAGTCGATACGCTCCTGAAGCAGAAGTTCCGTCCGGAATTCCTGAACCGTCTGGACGAGATCGTCTTCTACAAGCCGTTGAGCAAGACCGAGATCTTCCGCATTGTAGATCTGCTGCTGGAGAAGCTGCGGAAACGTCTGGAAGACAAGCAGCTGGAACTGGAAGTTACCGATGCTGCCAAGGAGTGCATTGTGGCACAGGGCTATGATGTCAACTATGGTGCACGTCCGCTGAAACGACTGATCCAGTCCAAGGTAGAAACTCTTGTGGCAAGAAAGATCATTGCCGACGATCCGGCACCGGGTACTGTAATTCGTATCGACTATGATGGTCAGAAGATGATCTGTCAGTAAAACAATAGACAATTGCAAACCTCCAAAATAAAACGCCACGCTGCACAGATCATGTTACGTCTGTGCGGCGTGGCGTTTTTTATTTTATTGAAGTTGCCTTAAGCAACCGGAATGCTCTGTACATCTTCCGGCAGCAGTGTCAGCAGTTCTTCGTCCGAAAGCGGCTCCGGCAGTTTTGCCAGCCGGTCTGCCTGATTGGTTAGGGCAAATTCGAAAAAGTTCCGGACATCTCTGGCATTGGCAAACCCTTTTCCCGCTTCTGCACAGCGTTTCCGGAAATATTCTTGTACATAGGCATAGGTGTCTGTCGGCATTTTCAGACAGTAGTTGTCACATAGGTTAGAGAAGATGAGCATCAGTTCTTCCGGTTTATAGTCATCGAAAAAGATCACCTGCCGGAAGCGGGAACGCAGCCCCGGATTGGTGTCCAGAAACTGTTCCATTTCCTCCGGATAGCCGGCAACGATAACGATCAAATCGTCCCGATGATCTTCCATTTCCTTGAGCAGAGTGTTGACTGCCTCTGTGCCGAAGTCGTTGCTGCCGCCGGAACTGGTCAGCGTGTACGCCTCGTCAATGAACAGCACGCCGCCCATTGCTTTTTCCACGACCTTCTTGGTTTTGATTGCTGTCTGCCCCACATAGCCGCTGACCAGCGTCGCACGATCAGCTTCTATCAGATGCCCTTTTTTCAGGACACCCAGTCGGGCATAGATTTTAGACAGCAGCCGTGCAACTGTGGTTTTGCCGGTTCCGGGATTGCCGGAAAAGACCATGTGCAGGGAAGTCTGCGGCAGGGGAAGCCCTCGCTCCTGCCGGATCGTTCGAATCCTGAGCAGGTGAATCAGACTTTCCAACTCGTCTTTGACGTTTTGCAGCCCTACCAGCTGGTGCAGCTGTGCCAGCAGTTCGTCCAGCGTTTCCGTAGGAGCTTCTGTAATTTCAGCATCATCGACAACCGCTTCTTTTTCAGCCGGAATCGGCGGCTTTTCGGCATTGAAATTCGCCGGAATGACAGCAGCCTTTTCCAGTTCCGGACGACGACAGCCACGCATGGCGGCATCTCGATAACGGGAAAGCTGCTGCATCATGGAGTTCTGCACGATCTGCTGCTGTGGCTCTACTTTTCCGGCAGTATTCAGCGAAAACTGCGTTCCCATTTGTGCAATGGTTTCCAGCCAGAGCAGGGAAATGCTGCCCTCTACGCCGCTGCCCTGCAAATCGACACGCACCAATGCCGCCAGCAGTGCCAGTAAAGAATCTGCCGCACCGGAAAAGGAGATGGAGAACTGCTGCAAAAAGCGTTCCATTGTTTGTGTAGTGGCAGACTGTTGCAGACAGTTGTTGATAAAATTGGTTTCTGCATCGGTGATGACACGGTCCTGATTTGCCAGAAACAGCAGATATTTCATTGCGGCAAAGTTGGCGTATTGTGTCAGCGGCATGCGGCTGCCGGTGATCGTGATGCCCTGTGCTTCATATGTAGCATACAGCGTATGCAAGTACGCCAGTGCGTCCTGTAGATGATTGTGTGGCATAATGATTATTCCTTTCCGTATTTGTTGTCTGCGGTTTCATCGGAAAGCTGATGCTTTTGTGCAGCACGCTTGTCCACTTTTCGCTTGATAAAGATTCCCGCTGCCGCCAGCAAAACGATCACGCCTGCCAGCACGATCGTCAGGATATAGTTGCCCTCCCATAAACTTTTTCCCATAAAAACAGTCAGGACTGTTGCTGGTGTCCGTCCCAGTGTTGTCAGGAAAAACAGATACATCGGCTTGATTTTTGGATTGAATGAAACCAGATAGGTAAGGGCATCTTTCGGCAGCCCCGGCAACAGAAACACCAGAAAGATCAGCAGTTCTGTTCGTTTGCCGTCCAGCAGAAAATCAAATTTTTTGAAATGACTTTCCGAAACAAAACGGTCTACCAGCGGTCTGCCGATCCACTGCACCAGATAGTACACCAGAACCGTTCCCAGAAAAAATCCGGCAAGGGACAGGAACAGACCGCCCCACTGTCCGAACAGGATTCCACCGATAATGGGCACCGGACCTCCGGGGATCACGGCAATGACCACCTGTAATACTTGCAGCAGTACAAACAGCAGGGGAGCGAAGATGCCGAAACTCTGCATTTTGTTGATGATGACCTGCTGCCCGTGCTCGCTGGACAGCAAATGGATCAGCGGCAGCATGGCAACGCTGACCACAGCAAAGACCACTACCACAGCGATCAGACTAAAAATGGTTTTTCGGGAAATTTTTTTGTCAGATGTTTTTTTGGACGTTTTATTTTTCATGTGAAATACTCCTTTCACAGAAATCCCTATAAAAGCGATATTGCTTTAGAAATAGTATACCGCGATTTTGTAAAAAAATCAAGGGTAATGCTACAGAAAGCTTGTACAGAAGATAGATTGTCAGATTTTTCAGCAGATTGCATAGAAATTTCGCCGGTATTTTTGCGTATGGAAAGGCACTTCTGTGCAGTTTGACGAGAAATCTGCAAACAGGTAAATTTTTTTGTGGTATTGCCCAAGGGCAATACCGCACAAAGAGCGTCTGGCGACTTTGCACGCCATCTGCTTGCAAATTTCCCGTCATATTTCACAAAAATGCTCGTGAATACATCAAGTATTCACTCCGCTTTTTGTTTCATCTGACGAAAAATTTGACGACGCATCTGTCGCACAATCTTTGTGCGGTATTGCCCAAGATTTTTTGGGAGCCTATTTATGACATTTTTACAAAAGGGCTTGACTTTTTCACAGAATGCGTGTATAATAAAACGTATCATCTGGTAAGAAGCCGTGCATAGCGGCACGCTGCCGATGAGTATCACTTCAGGTAGAAAGGAACTTGTTCTATGAAAACAAATCGAGCAAGATGGATTGCCTGTTTGTTGGCTTGTGCGATTGGGGTGTCGCTGACCGCATGCGGCAAGGACAAAAAAGACAGTTCTTCGAAGAATGCAAGCGATTCCGTTGCTGCGGGAGAAGAATCCAGCGAGGGAACCATTGCTTCGGAAGACTTGGCAAAAATGCAGAAACAGGATATGACATTCTCGTATGCCATCGATGCTGATGACGAAAGCTCCGGCAACGCAGATGTTCCTGTCAATAAGGGTGTTACTTCACAGAACGGCGGATCTTCCGGCGAAGATTCCTATGTGGTGGTGACTGACGATTCCGGTCAGGCTGTGAAGGACGACAGCGGAAATGTTGTAACAGAAGTCGTAAAGGGTGGAAACAATTCCGGTTCCGGCAATGAAAGTTCTACAGCTGCCGGCGGCAATTCCAGTAGTTCTAACGGCAATAATGGCAATAGCAACAGTGGCAGCAGCTATCAGGCAGACATGAAGACATTTCAGGCATACTGGCTGGATATGTCCAACGGGGATAACGTTGTCTGCAACGGCGATTTCTTGGACGTTACCTTCAAGATCAAGGATGATGCTCCGGACGGCAACTATGCTCTGACAGCCGGTGAAAATGACTTTGCAAACTGGGATGCAGAAAGCGTACCGGTAGCATTTGTAGACGGTGACGTTGCAGTTGGTTCCGCAGCTGAACAGTCTGCTGGCTCCGCAGAATCTGGTACATTCACCATTGCGGCCGGAACTGCAAAGGGCAATCCTGGCGACGAAGTAACAGTTCGTTTTGATATGTCCGACAACCCGGGTATCGTTGCATTGATCTTCCGCTTCAAGTATGATGCGAATGCACTGGAGGTTGTCAATGCTTCTGTAGGCAGTGACTGCAAGGACTACATCAAAATGGCAGTGTCGTAATTTAACGAACGCTGTATCTATTATCTGTACAAAAAAAGCAGAAACGTTTTTAGCGTTTCTGCTTTTTCTTTGTTTGTGTGAATCCGAATAGAAAAATTTCCTGCATCTGTTTTGATTTGCGAAACCCGCAGGGAAACTTGCTATTTCAAATTAGAGTGTGAATGAGCCGGAATCTCCGTTGATTACATAATACACCATGTTTTCTTCCGGCTTTACATACAGTTTAATATCCTTTGCAGCAGTCTTTTTCTGTCCGTGCTCTGCGGCCCACGCCACAACTGCACGTTCTGTCAGAACATCTGTTGTCCATTCCATGCCGCCGTACTGCAAGCTGATGCTGACAGTTTTGCGGACACGTGTGGTCTTCGGAGCAGCAGAAGCAGTCTTGGTTGTTTTTGCTTCTGCTGTTGCTGCAGCAGCCGTTGTCTTGGCGGTATCAGTTTTTTTCGATCTAGCCATTGCTCATTCCTCCTGGTGTCTTCTTATGCGTTTACAGATTCCTTCAGGTTCTTGCTTGCCTTGAAGACCGGAGCCTTGGAAGCCGGAACCTGAACCGGTTCACCGGTACGGGGATTCTTGCATTCCTTTGCACTGCGTTCCCGCACTTCGAAAGTACCAAACTTAGAAATGGTAACCTTATCGCCTGCAACCATTGCGTCGCGGATTGCATCAAATACAGCGTTCACCAGAGCCTCAGCATCTTTCTTGGTGCAGTAGTTTTCCTCGTACAGTTTTTCAATCAAATCAGTTTTTGTCATGTCAAATGTTCCTCCAAAATCATAATCTACTACGAATTATATACTATTTTTTTTCATTTGTCAAGAACATCACGGAAAAATGACATTTGCACGGAATTTCGCCCTTTTTTCGCACGTTTTTTATGGAAAACCACATAAAATCTCGGTAAAAAATCGGAAATGGAATTGAAACGCTGTTTTTTTGCTTCAGCAGAGAAAAAGCTTGTATCTGCGTGTCGTTTTCTGCTTTTTGCAATTTTCTGCATTAAAAAAATAGTTGCCGGCAGAAAATCAGCTTTCGTCAGGCATTTGTGCAATATTACCAAAAGAAATGATGTTTCATATTTTATATATCGTTCATAAAATATCTATTGCAATTAAACAAAGTTTCCTGTATACTAAACACATGAGGAATCGTTCCGATGAAATGATTCACTTCGAATACGGACAATGGCGTCCCGTACAGTCGGTTGCTGTGCGAGGGCGTTTTTTATACCCTCTGCAATCGCTTTGAAGGTGGAACAATGGGGTTGCCGCCAGAATTGGCATCGGTTTTTTCCCTTGGTGATGTAACATCTACGAATTGATTGGATATGGAGGACATTTGAATTATGGATTCTGGGAATATCGGCTTTGTTATGATTTGTGCTGCACTTGTATTTTTTATGACTCCTGGTTTGTCGTGTTTTTACGGCGGTCTGGTGCGGCGGAAAAACGCTGTGAACACGATGTTCACAGCGGTTGTCACGATTGCAACGGGAATCGTGATGTGGATGCTGTTCGGCTACTCGCTTTCGTTCGGACCGGATCACGGCGGTGTGATCGGTGATTTCAGCTGGTTTGGTCTGGAGGGGGTTTCCCTGACAGAGCCCTATATAGAGGGACAGGGCATTCCGAACATGGTATTCTGCCTGTTTCAGATGATGTTTGCAGTCATCACACCGGCACTGATTACCGGTTCTGTAGCGGGCAGAATGAAATTCAAGTCGCTGTTTACGTTCTTGGTGCTGTGGAGTTTCGTGGTATATTATCCCATGGCACATATGGTCTGGGGCGACGGCGGTTTCTTGGCAAAGATCGGTTCTGTAGACTTTGCCGGCGGCAACGTAGTACATATCAGTTCCGGTATCACAGCACTGACACTCTGCATTCTCCTTGGGAAACGGTATGACTATAAACGTGCAAACTATAAGATTCACAACACCCCGATGGTGGCACTGGGAGCATTTATCCTGCTGTTCGGCTGGTTCGGATTCAATGCCGGTTCTGCACTGGCAGCAGATGGTCTGGCTGCACATGCATTTGTAACCACCGCAGTTTCTTCCGCAGCCGCAATGCTGTCGTGGATGTTCTGTGATGTCGTTGTCAATAAAAAGCCGACATTTGTCGGAGCCTGCACTGGTATGGTTGCCGGTCTGGTAGGCATTACACCGGGAGCCGGTTTTGTACCGGTCTGGGCGGCCTTGATTATTGGTCTGACCACTTCGCCGATCTGCTTCTTCATGATCTCTTGGGTCAAGGAAAAGTTCGGCTATGACGATGCACTGGACGCATTTGGCTGCCATGGTGTCGGCGGAATCTGGGGCGGTATCTGTACCGGTCTGTTCTGCAAGGTGTCTATCAACGACATCGGCCAGGGCAACGGTCTGTTTTTCGGGGACACTCATCTGTTCTTGGCACAGCTGGCAAGTATCGGTATTACCATTGTAGTGTCTGTAGCTGGCACACTGATTTGCTATGGTATCACACGTCTGGTAACCGGAAAGATTCGCGTTACCGAACGGGAAGAGCGTGTCGGTTTGGATCGCTCGCAGCACGGCGAATCTGCATATCCGTCGTTTAACGGCTTAGACTAAACAAAGGAGTGACAGCAATGATTATTAAAGTAGAAGCAATGATTCGGGAAGAAAAGCTGGAGGACGTTCTGGACGCTCTGGCAGCATTGGACGTGCACGGCATGACTTGTTATCAGGTCATGGGCTGCGGTACCCAGCGTGGCTTTAAGGAGTATGCCTACGTCCGCGGACACCAGCAGGTAGAGATTCAGATGCTCCCGAAGATCAAGATCGAAGTACTGGTTTCGTCAGAAGAATGGGAGAAGAAAACTATTGATGCCATTCAGAAGGCAGCCTATACCGGTAATATCGGCGACGGCAAGATCTTTAGCTATGATGTGCGGGAGGCAATGCGAATCCGCACCAAGGAAACCGGCTATGATGCGATTCAGCCGGAATAAACGGGCGATATAACCAATAGAGAAGAACAAGCATCTCCTGGCTTTGCTGGGGGATGCTTGTTGATTTGCAGCTTGGAAAATATCAATTAAAGGTAAGCGGAGAGGCACAAAAATCATGTTTCATTTATACGACTTTAAATTTAAGTACTTCGATCCTTGCACAGATCAAATGATTTTCTATTTGATATTAGAAATACGTGGAGATCGGTATTATTTGCAGTGTTATAACAATGGGACAATTTGTTCAATTGATATTTCAGATAAAGTAGAAATGTTCTGCAATATGCTGTTGGAAATCGGCATAAATGATTGGAATATGAAAAATTATGATGGGTCGATGGAATGGTTTGCTATATTTCAATGGACATTAGATATTGTATCTGATAATATCAATGTTCATTGTCAAGAGCAGTATATTTTTCCTCCGAATTGGGAAGGCTTTAAAACGGCATTGACAGCCATTGGAATCGCAGGGTTGGATAACATTTTATAAGGATTCTGTCTGAAAATCCGGCGTATACCCTGCCGAAGCAGACGAGCGTTCCTGTCCATAACCGTTCAGTCCCAGCTGCACAGCATGTTTCCGAACGGACTCATATTCAAACGTGGCAATTCGCCGGTTCAGGTGCTTGTCCGACAGCGGCATTTCCGGCGGGGTGTACTGTCCCATCAGACTTAGCAAAAACGCATCTGTAGGCAAAGCCGCCGCCAGCCAGTCCAGCAGCTGCATCGATTCTTTTCGATGTGCCGGCAGAACCAGATGCCGCACCACCAGACCGCGTTCCAGCAAATCGCCGTTCCATACCGGCTTTCCCACTTGTCGGAACATTTCCGGAATCGCCTTTGCCGCAACTGAAAAATAGTCCGGACAGTTGGCATATGCCCCTGCGGTTTCCGGCGTGTAAAATTTTAAATCAGGGAGGTAGATGTCCACCAGCCCCTCCAGCATGTGCAGGATTTCCGGCGATTCATAGCCGCCGCAGTTCCACACCACCGGAATGTGCAGCTTGGGTTTTGCCAGTTCCAGAGCCTGCACGATCCATGGAGTATAATGGCTTCCCGTGACCAGGTTGATATTGTGTGCCTGCTGTTCCTGCAATTTCAGAAAAATCTCTGCAAGCTGTGTCACTGTGACTGCTTTTCCAACAGCCTGCCGGCTGATTTTCCGGTTCTGGCAAAATACACAGCCCAGAGCACAGCCGGAAAAGAACACAGTTCCGGAACCATGTCTGCCGGAAATGCAAGGCTCCTCCCATGGGTGCAGGGCTGCTCTGGCGATTCGAATTTCCGTGCCGCAGTGACAAAGCCCCACGCCTTTTTCCCGATCAGCACCGCATCGTCTGGGGCAGAGGGTGCAGTGTGCCGCGTCAAAACTCATGACAGCCGTCCCTCAAAATCGGCATAGCCAAACCGCTTTACCAAATCGATATGTCCATTCTGATAGAGGGCAATATCCGGCAAGGGAACGCCATTGAATGTGTTGTTTTTCACCATGGAGTAAATCGCCATGTCGCAGAATACCAGTTTTTCGCCTGATTGCAGCTGATGGTCGAAAGAGTAATCTCCGATCACATCTCCGGCAAGACAAGTGTTTCCAGCGAGCCGATAAGTGTACGCTTTTTCGCCGGCTGTCCCGCTGTACAGAATGTGCGGGCGATAGGGCATTTCCAGCACGTCCGGCATATGGCAGGCGGCAGAAGCGTCCAGAATGGCAATATCCATGCCGTTGTGTACCACGTCCAGCACAGTTGCCACCAGATAACCGGCATTCAGAGCAATTGCTTCTCCCGGCTCCAGATATACCTGTACGCCGTAGGTGTCCCGTACCCGTTCAATGCAGCGTACCAGCCGTTCCACGTCATAGTCCGGACGGGTGATGTGGTGTCCGCCGCCGAAGTTTACCCACTTGCATCGTTTCAGCCACTTGTCAAACTGCGGCAGCATGTGGTCGAGGGTACGCTCCAGAACGTCAGAGTTCTGCTCGCACATGGTGTGAAAGTGAATCCCGTCCAAGCCGGCAAAGTCGTCGTCTTCCATTTGTTCCAGCGGTACACCCATGCGGGAACCGGAAATGCAGGGGTTGTACAGATCAGTTTTTACTTCTGCATAGCCGGGATTGATGCGAATGCCGCAGGAAATATTCCGGGTTGCATCTTGCACCTGCTGCCGGTATTTTTTCCATTGTCCAAAAGAGTTGAACACAATATGGTCGCAGAGTTTCAGCAGCTGTGTGAAATCTTCTTGCGTGTAGGCAGGGGAGAACACATGCACTTCTTTCCCGAAGTGCTCTCGTCCCAGTTTTGCCTCGAATAATCCGCTGGCAGTCGTTCCGGCGAGATCGTCCCGAATCAGCGGGTAGGCGGAGAACATTGAGAACGCCTTTTGTGCCAGCAGGATCTTACAGCCGGTTCGCTGCTGGATTTGTTTCAGCAACGCGGTGTTCTTTTGCAGCAGCCGTGCATCAGTGAGATAGCAAGGCGTATGCAGATCATCAATGGGAATGTCAAATAAAGATTCAAAGTCCATTTTCAAAATTCCTTTCTTGCAAAAGAAGCGTTCTGCTTGATGCGGAACGCTTCTTTTAATTTGAGGGATTCATATCAGAGCATGTTCACATAAAAATGAAATACACGTCTTAAGGCAACACCGCACAAAGCTTGTGCGTAAGGTGCGTTGTCAGATTTTTCGGCAGATTGCCTAGAAATTCCGCAGGCATACTGCCGTATGGCAAGGGATTTCTGGGCAATATGACGGAAAATCTGCACGCAGATTGCGTGCAAAGCCGTCAGGCGGGCTTTGTGCGGTGTTGCCTTAAATCAGGTTTTATTCAGTGTTTCCTTTATTTTGGATCGGGGAAATACCGCAGAGGCAGCATTTCTTCCCGTGTACAGGAATCGCTAAGAAGTTCTACCAATTTCGTTTCGGAAAACTCCGAATGATTCTGAAAGATTCTGGAATACACTTCCTGCACATCATCCTCTATATTATCAGATTGAAAGCAATCCAGATAATCCACGATAGAGCAATGTACTGTGTCGCCATACATATTTTTGCGTTGGGGTTCGATCATCCGGCTGACGTAGTTCTCTGCCTTTTGATAAGCTTCATCAAAAGAGCCGGCATCTACTTGCAAGATAGATTCCTCGTAGAAAATCTGTTCCTTTACAGTGTATTTCAGAAGTAGTTTTACATGGTACATTGTTGTATTTCCTTAATCTACCAGTACCGGATCAAAATTCTCAGTCCACGGCAGCCCCCACTTGTTCAGTGCGTCCATGAACGGATCCGGATCGAATTCTTCTACATTATAAACGCCTGGTTTTTTCCACTTGCCGGTCATTACCAGCATTGCACCGATCATTGCCGGAACACCTGTGGTGTAGGAAACTGCCTGAGAGCCAACTTCCTTGTAGCATTCCTGATGATCGCAGACGTTGTAAACGTAGTAGTTCACCGGCTTACCGTCCTTGACACCCTGACAAATGCAGCCGATGTTGGTCTTGCCCACAGTACGGGGACCGAGGGAAGCCGGATCCGGCAGAACTGCCTTGAGGAACTGCAGGGGAACGATTTCCTTGCCCTCGAACATGATTGGCTCAATGGAAGTCATACCCACATTTTCCAGACACTTCAGATGCGTCAGATAACTCTGACCGAATGTCATAAAAAAGCGGATTCTCTTGATACCCTTGATATTCAGTGCCAGAGATTCCAGTTCTTCGTGGTGCAGCAGGTACATATCCTTTTCGCCAACCTGATCGAAGTTGTATTCTCGCTTGATTTCCATAGGTTCGGTTTCCACCCATTCGCCGTTTTCGATGTAGCTGCCCTTTGCGGAAACTTCTCGAATATTGATTTCCGGATTGAAGTTGGTAGCGAAAGGATAGCCGTGGTCACCGCCATTGCAGTCCAGAATGTCGATATAATTGATTTCGTCAAAGTAGTGCTTCTGGGCATAAGCACAAAATACGCCAGTTACGCCGGGGTCAAAGCCGCTGCCCAGCAGAGCTGTGATGCCAGCTTTTTCGAAGCGTTCCCGATAAGCCCACTGCCACTTGTACTCAAACTTTGCCGTATCTTCCGGTTCATAGTTTGCGGTGTCCACATAGTCCGTCTTGGTTGCAAGGCAAGCGTCCATAATGGTTAGATCCTGATAGGGAAGTGCCACATTGATGACAATGTCCGGCTTTTCTTGTTCGATCAGAGCGATCAGCTGTTCTACATCATTGGCATCCACCTGTGCAGTGGTGATCTTGGTAGCCGTCTTGTCCTGCAATTCTTCCTTGAACTTGTCACACTTGGACTTGGTACGGCTGGCAATGCAGATCTCTGTAAACACTTCGCTGTTCTGGCAGCACTTGTGAATGACAACGCCTGCAACGCCGCCGGCTCCGATAATTAACGCTTTTCCCATGTTCGTATACCTCCAAAAATTCAAAAATAACAATATTGATCAGCAGCAATCCCAGTTGTAAATAACATCACTGAAATCGCAGCTTTTTAATTTTTCCCGATTGATGAAGAAGTTTCCAATGCCGCAGTCGCCCCACAGCACTCTGTCCTTGCTGTTATGGCAATCACTGTCCAGCTGAAACAGTAGCATATCGTGAGAGTCACCTTCTCCACGAGGATCCCATTGCGTAAACCCAGGGTAACCGCCGATCTTATGACCGCCTCCCCAGTCATTTCCGTCTTCGTCCATAAAGTCGTCGATATTTTCTAACAGACTCTCTGCCTTCTCCGGATAATCCTGCCGCACCAACTTTTTGATGCAGTTTTCAAACCGATAATCACTGTAAGAAATTGTGTCCACATCTTCCGAGAATGCCAGCCCATAACAGCCTCTCACCGGGAAATAATCCTCCTCCTCATCAGAAGACGAATCCTGCACTTTTTCGCAGACTTCCTTCTCGGTGACTGTCCTGTCCGGTTCCTTGAAATAGAGCACCCGAAACGTGTCCTGCAAGGTGTTGTCATCGAAATTCAGTCCGCTGACATCGTCGTTCAGAATCCAGAATTGCAGCAGCCCCTGATGCGGAAAGTCTTCCAGCGTGATCTCTGCACAGTCGATCTGTGCCAGCAGCCGCAGTTGCACACCCTTGCTGTCCTCCGGAATTTTTGCATCGCGGGGAACATATCCAATACCGCCAACCTTACTGTCAAACAGACTTGGTTTGGTATCTGTCAGCTGCAATCTCATATAGGGGATTGCCGTCTTTTGCAGAATCTCCTCACGGATTTCTTTCACCATATTCGCACCAGAATCCGTTTTTTCACATGTTTTGACTTTCTCCGGTACACTGTTTTTTTGTTTAAATATATCCAATAGTCCCATCTTTGCTCCTTATCTTCTGTCACGCTCAGATTCCCGCAGAGCATCGCGAACGTTGTTCGGAATGGCGAAACAACCCCGATGCAGAATCGTATTGTAATATCTGGTTTTGATACCCAGCCCATTCCACCAGTCCGCCTGCAAATCCCGTACAGGGTCATACTTTTTCGAAGCAAATCCAAAGAGCCAGTGTCCGGAGGGATAAGTGGGGATATGAGCCTGATACACCAGTGCAATCGGGAAGAACCCCTTGATGCGGCTGTGTGCCCGCTTCATGGCGTTGGAATAGGACGTGTAGAATGTGCTTTCATGCTGGTTGACCAGTATGCCGTCCTCGGTCAACGCCTTATAGCAGTTGCCGTAGAATTCCTTGGTAAACAGACCTTCACCCACGCCGAACGGATCGGTAGAATCCACAATAATCAGGTCGTATTCGTTTTCCACCTTGCGGACAAACCGCAGGCCGTCCTGATAGTAAATATGTACCCGCGGATCGTCCAGACTGCATGCTGTAAATGGCAGATACTCTTTCGCCAGATGCACTACCAGTTCGTCGATCTCCACCATGTCGATCTGTTCAATGGAGGAGTAGCGGCAGAGTTCCCGCACCGTGCCGCCGTCGCCGGCACCGATCACCAGAACCTTTTTGATGTTCGGGTTGGTCGCCATAGGAATGTGAGTAATCATCTCGTGGTAGATGTACTCATCTTTTTCGGTTACCATCAGCAGACCGTCCAGCGTCATAATGCGTCCGAACTCCACGGAATCAAACACGTCGATTCTCTGAAATTCGCTTTGCACACTGGCAAGCTGCCTGTCAATGCGAATGGAGAGCCGGACGTTATCCGTGTGATTTTCGGTATACCAGATGTCCATATCAAAACTCCTTTCACTTTGCCTTTTCCATTAGGATTCCTTGACCAGTTTTCCTGTCATATGCTCCGGTGTCAGTGCAAGGCACAGCACATTCGGACGGGAATGCTGCAATTCATGTTCCAGATACGTCTTGTCATCAGTAAATTTCTGGCAGAGGTGCGTGCAGATTTCCAGTTCCTTTTCCGCATCTTTCACCGGCTGAATCCTGCCGAACACTACAACACTTTTGATATGCAGCGGCCACTGACCGTCCTCCCGATAGCCCTCGTCATGGACACAGTAGGAAACCTTGTCGCATTGGGAAATGGCATCGATCTTGTGACCTGTTTTCGCTCCGTGGAAATACAGCTTGCCGTCTGCTTCGCAGTACCAGTGGTTCATGGGAATGCCGTAAGGATATCCGTCGTCGCCCAGTACAGATAAGATGCCTCTCAGCTCGCTTTTCAGAATTGCAATGCAGTCCTCGTCAGAAAGCTGCTGTTTCCATCTTCGCATTGGTCGAAACATTTTTATGCCTCCTTTTTTACAAATCATTTTTTTGAAAAATGGAAATCTATATACGCACATTGAAAACGTCTTTCAAGTAAACTGACAAACCGCCAATCCTGCTGATACCGATTCCAATAAGTACAATGTATAAGGCAATGGAAATCAGCAAGTAAATCTTCTTTTTAGCCGTTTTTCGAAAAACATAGAAGTATGAAGGAAAAGATAATGCCAGCCATATCCGGAACTGGATACACCCCAATATTACGGATACCATTTTTTCAGAACCTAAGGCATAACCATATCCTTTAGTGTTTCCAGTAATATGCAGGAAAATCAGCTCGAAACAAATCGGAAAGGAAAATGCGATAACGGCTGTCCAAATATAGTTAAGGAAAAATATGACCTTTTTATCCATTTCTGATCTCCGTAATTTCTGATTTGCTGTTGCTGAACAATTCGAATTTTCTCTTTAAATAAGATGAAGCCCAAACCTGTTACCTTCTATAAAGAATTTCCAAATCTCCATCTACAAATCCAGCTGCGATTGCCTCATATTTTCTGAATTCTTCTGCGTATTTTCCACTTGAAATGTACTGCTTTATCATTTGACAAGAAATATCAAGGATTTCTTCCCATTCTGCATCTTCTTCCCAAGAGAATACATTTTCTCCGGAACTAAATTCTTCTTCACAACACCAATCTTCGTCTTCTTCATCAAAATATGAAGCACAAATCAGCTGTATAGACCAATGTGAATCTGTTTCTTCGTAAAGATTAAAATTTATAGCCACTCCTGATAGCGGCACATTTTCATCTAATACGCCGTTCAGCCATTTTTCAAAAGCTTTATACATATTTCTCTCCTTACAGTTCGTGGAATTGAAATTTCGCAATTTCTAAATTCACCTCAGCAGCAATCACAATAATATAAAACATCACGAAAATCGCAGTTCTTCAATTTTTCACTGTTGATAAAGAAGTGGCAAATTCCTGCATCGCCCCACATGATCTTTGTGGAATCGCTTCTAAAGTCACTGCACATTTGTAGTAACTGAAAATCATATCTTTTTTGCTGTTCTACTGTTTCACGGGGATCATACTGGCAAAAATCTGAAGAACCGCCGACCTTATGACCATGGGCTGAATTGTCGTTATAAACTGCCTCATCTAATATATCAAAAGGTAAATTTAATTTGAATTTTAAGTCATAAGGGCTTTTTATGGCTTCACCAGAAATTTCGTTGAAATATTTGCAGAAAGCTTCTTCATATTCCATTGAGTTTTTAGGTGCATCTTCTACTGTGGGAAGAAATGCAACGCCATATTCGCCCTTTAAGGGGAAAAACTCTTTTTCCATGTCATTAAAAGCAGGCATCTGCGGAGTTATTGTGCTGTCAGAAATCGCATCATAATAGATGACTCTGAATCCTTTTTTATCGCACATTCCCCAGCAATCATCAGCACAAATCCAAAATTGAAGCATTCCCTGTTTGGGAAAACAGTCTAACCCTTGAATATCACTGCACTTGATCTGCATTAAAAATCTTAGTGGATTCCCATTACTGTCAACGGGTATTTCAGCATCGGACGGGAAATAGGGTACACCGCCAATTTTACTTTCAAACACAGACGGAATCTCATCTTTTAATGTGAAGCGGACAGAACGTTGCTTTTCCAATTCGTCAAGTGCTTTTTTCGCAGCATACTTCGTGTATTGCAGTGCCTGTTCTTTTGTCATGTTGATTCTCCTTTGCAAACTGGAATTTGTAATCTATATTTCCAATAGATTTTTGAATACCTTTGTGATAGTCGATTCACCCTTGTGATTCCATGCAAACTGCACATCACTGCCCTTTACGGGTTTTTCTTTCAAATTATCAGACATCCTTGCTGGTATCAACAGTTCCCAATAGCGAACCATAAACGTATCACCTTCAACAGCTTCAACGACACCGAGATGCTGTTCAAAAATCTGCATAAATCCTTCCTGTACCTTGACTTTACGATAAGACGGAAACCCTTTGTTAATTTCCTCAAGTTTCTTTTCGTCTCTAAGTTTTTCAAAATCTGTACTTTCAATAAGTTTCCCTTTTATTGAAGAAAAATCGTCACACAAGGGCAGACACATCAATTCGTCAAAGGTATTACCTTCTGCATCGGTTAATCCATATTTTGAACCGCGCTCAAATCCAAATCTGGGATAATAGTTTGGCTCTCCCATTAAAACAATACCTGCTATTCCAACTTCTTTTGCTAATTTAATAGTTTCTCTCATTAAGACTCCGCCGATGTCGTTACCTTCAAGCGTGGGTTCGACAGCTAAAGGACCGAATGTAGCAACTTCGTGCTTTATGTCTCCGTCCACAATCCAAGCCTTTGTATAATACACAGCACCCACTATCTTGTTGTCCAGTTCGGCTATGCGGCTTATTTCAGGGATATAGTCCTTTGATCCTCTTATGATACGAATAAGAAAATGCTCTGAACAGGCAGGAAAATACTTATTCCAGAAACTTCTCATAGTCATAAGTTCAGTATTTTTATAGTCAGCAGGCGTTTCTTCTCTGATAATCAGGTTTTCTAACATTTTTATTCTCCTTTAAATTCCGATTTGCCAAGCAAACAGTAACCCCTACTTCTTCACCACATTCAATTTTGCAATCTCCATATCCTGCGGCCCGGTCAGAGAACAGCCCTTTTCCTTGGCGTACTGGATATAATTGACAATATCCGCTGTAATGCGTTCGCCGGGGGCAAGAATCGGGATTCCCAGCAGTGCCTGTTCTTTTGTCATGTTGATTCTCCTTTATAAACTGGAAGTTATGTGTCTATTCTTATCATTTCAGTAATTAGCTTATTTCTATAAATCAAATCTTCCCGTGAAGTAAAACCGTTTTTCTCCCAAAAAGCATTTCCATCAGTATTTTTTGAAAATACAACCAAAGCAGTCTTATTTATACCTAATAACTTTAATGCTCTCATAGCTTCATTTACAAGTTTTGTGGCAATTCCTTGATGTCTATAATCAGGATTAACCGCTGTATGGTAGATATAACCTCTTCTTCCGTCATTGCCAGCAATAATTACGCCAATTATTGTTTGTTCTGACTCAGCAACAAAACAAGTTTCGGGGTTTCTGTTCAGAAATCTTTCGATTCCCTCTTTTGAATCGTCTAAATTATTTAATCCCATTCCCTTACAAGACAGCCACAATTGATAAACTTGTTCATAATCAGATATATTCATTACCCTGATTTTCATATTTTTGATACTCCTTTCGTTAGATTCCGATTTGCCAAGCAAACAGTAGCCCCTACTTCTTCACCACATTCAATCTCGCAATCTCCATATCCTGCGGCCCGGTCAGAGAACAGCCCTTTTCCTTGGCGTACT
>OHAY01000259.1_pt1 | contig 56943 bp, 49 predicted proteins | sample 1577191 | NCBI WGS metagenome assembly OHAY01 (sample SAMEA3541504, study PRJEB24748) | human gut metagenome | biome: human gut; feature: human-associated habitat; material: faeces | place: China | collected 2012 | reverse complement strand
TACGCACCGATAAAAATGTGTACTGTGGTGTCGCTCAACAGAAATATAATGCTTTGGCTTGATTGTAGCATTAAAACCGCAAAAGGGCAATAAAAATATCAGGCAAATTCCTATTATCCTATTATAAAAGAGAGACAGCCGGACACATCTCCTACATATGTCTGACTGTTTTTATCGCTTACTATTCAGTTTTATTATAGCTATCCGCTAAATTCTCCTATAGTGATACGCAAAGTATATATTGCCGGCGATTGCGGTGAGCGTCCACGAAATGACGTATATGAGGTATAATGACTGCAGTGTCTTAAAGTATGCAAACACCGTGAGCAGCCATATAATCCTGAATACGACAGAGCCCATGACCACTATGATGGTTGGCATGACGCTTTTTCCGATGCCCCTGGCGGCGGCTGTGGCATTGTCCATAAAGGCTGACACACAGTAGACGAATGCCATCACACCTATTCTGATCTGTCCATAGTGTATCACGGCATCATCACTCGTAAAGAGCAAAAGAAACGGTCTTTGGAATATAAACAGCGCCACTCCAAGCACCAGTCCCATCAGAAATGAGTATGCCAGTGTGATGAAAAATGTCCTAAGTACCCTTTCCTTTTTCCTCGCCCCCAGATTCTGCGCTATGAAGCTGGTGCATGCAGTGTAAAATGCCGCCATCATGTCATAGATGAGCGAATCCGCATTGGTGGCGGCTGAATTGCCCTCCACGACCACATGGCTGAAGGAGTTGATGGATGTCTGAATACATATATTGGCTATGGCAAAGAGCGAGTACTGTATCGCTGCCGGCACTCCAATACGAAGCACTGCTGCTGCCGCATCCCTGTCAATCGCTATATCCTTCATGCGCAGGCCGTAGCTGCCGTATGTCTTCATGAGAAACCTGATAATGAGAGCCGCTGAGATATACTGTGCTATGATGCTTGCGATGGCCACTCCTATCACTCCGAGTCTGCATACTATTACAAAGAACAGGTTGAGCACTATATTGATAATTCCCGAGATACTCAGGTATATGAGAGGCCTCTTTGTATCTCCCACTGCGCTCAGCACACCGTTTCCGAAATTATAAAGCGCAAGTGCCGGCGAACCGCACAGATATATCATCAGATATGCTGTAGCACCGTCTATCAGCTCGGGCTTTGTATTCATCACTTCAAGCAGTGGCTTTGAAAAAACCAGACCTGCCACTAACAGTAAAAGTCCCGCTATAAAGCACAGGATGACCGATGTATGGACTGTCTTATGCACTCTCTGATAGTCCTCTGCCCCCATGTGTAGTGCCGTAACCGCATTGACACCGCCTCCCATGCCAAGCAGGATGCCTGTTGTGAGTGTGATGATAATTGTAGTGGATCCGACCGAGCCGAGTGCTCTTGCACCTGCAAATTTTCCCACCACTGCCACATCCGTCATATTGAAAAATACCTGAAGCAGGTTTGAGAACATGAGCGGTATGGAGTAAATCAGTATCTTCCTTGCGAGTGGTCCATTCACCATATCCAGTTCTTTTGTCTGTGTTGCTCTTGACTTCATTTTTTCCTCTTGTAAATCTATAATTATATATTAACACTGCCATGTGAACAGTACTCTAATTATAGATACGTTTCATTCTTTTTTCAAGACTGTTGTTTACGCTTTACAAAAAAGATTATATAATAAAGGCAAAAAGACTTAAGGGGTAAAAAATGTTTGAAATAATAATCTGTGATGATGACGATGCATGCCTTGAGCAGACTTGCCAGCTTGTGAACGACTGGAAGGCTGCTATCAGCACCCCCATCAGTGTAAAGACCATGGAAAGCGGTGATAAGCTGCTTGAATACTGTACCAAAAACAGTCCTGATGTAATTCTTCTGGATATCATGATGCCGCTTTTAAATGGAATGGATGCTGCAAGAGAGCTGCGCGAGCACAATCTGATATCTAAAATTGTCTTTCTGACCACATCGCCTGAGTTTGCCATTGAATCCTATGACGTGGATGCTTCCGGTTATCTGCTAAAGCCTGTTGACAGAGAGAAGCTATATAAGCTTTTGGACAAATGTTTGTCTGCTGTGTCAAAGCCAGCCGACTCCATTGCAGTACATACTACATTTGGATATCAAAATGTACTCATGCACCATATTGAGTTTATCGAGGCGCAGAATAAGAAGGTCATGTTGGCACTATATGACGGAAAAAGACTTGAAGCCATTGGCAGACTTTCAGATTATGAAAAGCTGCTCACTGTTGAAAAGGGCTTCTTCAAGTGCCACAGAAGCTATATTGTATACATGCCGGCTGTGGAGCATTTTTCAGCAACTGAGCTTGTCACAAAATCAGGCACGAAGATTTCTATTTCCAGAGGTCTTTCAAAGAGCTTTCAGGATGCCTATTTCTCCTATATGTTTAAGGAGTAGGCCTTATATCATGAAAAAGGAATAATTATTATATGCTTAATTTAATCACGAACACCGTGAGATACATATTCACACTATACTTTGGAGTATTTGTCACTACATCTATAATAGGTATCAAAAACAATAAAAAAAATATATTGATATTAAACGCATTCTGTGTCATAGATCTGCTTTTGGATCTCGTACTCATGTGCTTTAAGGGGCTCTGCAAGTGTGATAAGTGCATATCCTCTCGTGACACATCTTCCTCTTTTGCTTATACTGATATTTGTTTTTCACCGGAGTGTACTCAAATCACTGCTTGCTGTCACAAGTGCCTACATGTGCTGTCAGATATGTAACTGGATGTCTATCATCACAGAGTGGCTCGGCTACGAGTCCTGGATTGTTGATTTGACCTATATTGCCGGCATTTTCCTCACATACTTTATCGTACACAGGTTCATCGCACCCGCACTGTCCGATATTTTTGTAAAGCCCGATGTGGAGCTCATACCTATATGCATCATGCCGTTTTTCTACTATATATTCGACTATGCGACAACAGTGTACACGAAGCTTCTTTACAGCGGCAGCCGCATAGTGGTCGAGTTTGTGCCATTTCTCATGTGCATCAGCTTTCTGACGTTCTGTGTAGTCTACTATCACTCGATTGAACGCCAGCAGCAGATTGCCACACAGAATTATTTTATGCAGATAAAGCAGACGCAGTTTGCAAAGGAAATCGAGAGCATGCAGCGCAATGAGAAAAATGTTTCTCTGCTGCGCCACGATATGAGACACTTTTTGAACAATATTGCTGCCTTCATCGAAAACAATGAAAATGACAAGGCCCTGGACTACATACACAGTATCGTTAAGGCAACCGAAAAGACCACCAGAAAACGCTTCTGTGCAAACGAAATAATCAACATTATTATCATGTCCCATGCCGACAGCTTTAAGGATAAGCATATTGATTTCAGATATTCTATATCTGTTCCATCAAAGCTCCCCTTCTCAGACATAGATATGACCGCGATACTTCAAAATGCACTGGAAAATGCCGTGCATGCCGTCATGATGCTTGAGCCCGAAAAGCGCTTTATCAGACTCTCTATCTCAGAAAAAAGCGGCAAGCTTTTGATTTCTGTTGAAAATCCTTATGCCGTAAGACCTAAGCTCATAAACGATATGCCTGTTACGACAGAAAGAGGGCATGGACTTGGCACAAGAAGCATCCGGCAGACTTCCGAAAGACTTGGTGGTAAATGCCAGTACAGTGTTACCGATACACTGTTTATTGTAAGAGTGATAATTTAGTTTATTAAAACAGCCGGTGCATAACGCACCGGCTGTTTTGGTTCATAGAAAACATAATGATTAATCACAATTAGAAATCTGTAAGGTTTGCAGCTCTCTTCTCAAGGAATGCTCCCATTCCCTCTTTCTTATCGTTTGTATCATTTACAACACCAAAGAGGTTTGCTTCCATCTCAACAGCGTTCTTGATATCCATATCATATCCGTTGTTGATAGCAGCCTTTGCAACTGCGATTGCGTAGCTTCCCTTAGAGATGATCTTTGCAGCCATAGCCTTAGCTGTTGGCATAAGCTCCTCTTTTGCTACTACTTTATTTACGAGACCGATGCGGTATGCTTCTGCAGCGTCTACATTGTCGCATGTGAAGATCATTTCCTTAGCACGTCCCATTCCTACTAAACGAGCAAGTCTCTGTGTACCACCAAAGCCAGGGATGATTCCAAGTCCTGTCTCAGGCTGTCCGAAAATTGCGTTCTCAGAAGCGATTCTGATATCACATGCCATAGAAATCTCGCATCCTCCACCGAGTGCGAATCCATTGACAGCTGCGATTGTTACCTGACGCATATTCATGAGCTTAAAGAATGGCTCTGAAGCCTTGATTCCGAATGCTCTTGCCTGTGGTGCTGTGAAATTAACCATCTCTGAGATGTCTGCTCCTGCTACAAATGACTTGAACTCGTTGCCCTTCTTGTCAGGACCACCTGTAAGGATAAGCACCTTAACATCGTCTCTTGCCTCGATCTCTGTTAATGCTACATTTAACTCGTCAAGAGTCTCACTGTTTAATGCATTAAGAGCAGCCGGTCTTGAAATTGCAAGTACTGCAATCTGATCTGCTACGTCAAGTGTTAAATTTTTGAACTCGCTCATTGTATAAATCCTCCTTAAAAAACCTATGTATAACTGACATTTCTGTCGTAATTTATAAAAAAATAGTAACACTTTGACAAATTTTTGTCAATGTCTGAATGACCTTTTTCAATAATATTTACCGTTTAATTTAATACACAAAATTTAAGGAGACAGTCTGCTTAATGCAAACTGCCTCCCGCCTTAGAAATAATATAATCAAATTATTTAATTAAATCAAAACTCAAATTACATAAGTCCATGTGTCCTGTTGTAAGCATTGCAGATCATATTTGAGTTCTTGATAAGGATGTGCATAGCGATGAATGGTCCAATTCCACAGATAAGTGTACCAAATATGCACCACATCAAAACAGTGGTTCCATTCTCCTGAATGCCAAGTCCGTATCTGCCTGCATTATTTGCCAGTCTGTTGCCCAGCTTATAGTACCAGTACCATGCATAGATACCGCATGTAATCATTGAAAGCAGAATAAATGCTACGAGACCTGATGTATTCTCGCCATCTCCATCACATGCTACATTGACATCATGAGCCATCTTGTAGATGAAATAATATCCATAAATACCACATGTAATAATAGACAGGATGATGTATGAGGCAAGACCTCTGTCATCCTTTAATCTTTCTCCCCTGTATGGTGGAGGAGTCTGACCACCATTGTTCTGGTAGCCTGCATTGTACTGTTGTCCGGCTCCGTTATTCTGATAGCCCCCATTGTACTGTCCGGCTCCGTTATTCTGGTAGCCTGCATTCTGCTGGTTTGCACTGTTTCCTGTGAAGGACTGCTTTACCTCATCAAATGCACTTCCAAGCTCCTGCTCTGCTGCATTGAATGCCTCTCCGGCTTTGTTTACAAAATCCTGTGCCTTTGAAACAGGCGCTCCACAGAATGGGCAGAATTTTGTTGAATCAGGAATTTCTTTTCCACATTTCTCACAAAACATCTTCGTTCTCCTTTTCTATTTACTGTTTATTACACGGATGATACGAAACAGGATGTTGTTTTGCGGCTCAAAAACCACGACATCATCGCCTGACCATATCAATCTGCATATATAAACTATAGCAAACATAATTATAATTGTAAATATAATTATTTTATAAATTTTAATATTTATTTTAGATTTACACAAAAGCACTATTACTGTAATAGGCACAAGCCAAAAAAGCGGATGATATGCAAATGCCTTTGCCATATCCAGCTGTAAAAATGCAAGCCATGCCCTCGACATGCCACAGCCTGCACATGATATTCCTGTGATAAACTTAATTGGGCATGTGATGCCTATTGACTCCATAGCCATGTAAAGTACCACTACGGCTGTGACAGCACATATGAGCTCTTTTCTTTTCTTTTTTTGTTTATTGTCCATATAAATGTTATCTCAAAAAGTACGCACTGTAAGGCGGAAGCTCAAGGCCACCGTTTAATGTAACCTGTTTTCCTGTTATCAGGTCTGTTGCTTCGCCCTTTCCCATATCAAAGCCTGCGAAAAACGGCTGGTCAGCAGCATTGATGCACACGAATACCTTTTCGCCCTCACATTCTCGACCGAAAACACACTGTCCGTTTGTGAGCACTACCGAATAGAAATTACCGTAGCATAGTGCCTTTGACTCCTTCTTTGCTTTTGCAAGCTTTGAAATCCACTCAGTCAGCTCATTGTACTGCGGTGCTTCAAAGCATGCTCTAAGTGCCGGGTCACCATCCTCTTTTTTTGCTTTCTCGCCCCACTCACTACCATAGTACACGCAAGGGATGCCCGGCATGCCAAACGCAAGTGCATAGATTAGTGGCAGATGCTTTTCATTTGTCAGTATGCTTGCCACTCTTGTCACATCATGATTATCCACGAATGACAACAGGTGCTTACCCTTGTAAAGCGTCCACTGCTCCGGTCCGAACTGTCTGAGAAGCGAATGATTTATCTCAAACATATTCATGGAATTAAAGCTCGAGTACAGACCCTTATAGCACTCATAGTTCGTTACCGAGTGAAGCATCGCATCATTCATAATCTGGTTGTAGTCACCATGCAGTGTCTCTCCCACCAGGAAGAAATCCGGCTTTAGTGAGTCGCAGAACTCCCTTAGTCTTCTGAGGAAATCATGGTCGAGGCAGTATGCCACATCAAGTCTCAGACCGTCTATATCAAACTCGTCTACCCAGCCCTTTATCGCTGAAAAGATATGCTGTATTACATCCTCATTTCTCAGATTAAGCTTGACCAGGTCGTAATTGCCTTCCCAGCCCTCGTACCACAATCCATCATTATAGTTTGAGTTGCCGTCAAAGGCTATACGGCCAAACCAGTTTACATATGGTGAGCTTTCTCTGTTTTTAAGCACATCCTGGAACGCCCAGAAGCCTCTTCCCACATGATTGAACACACCATCCAGCACTACCTTTATGCCGTCCTTGTGCAGATTGTCACAGACCTGTGCGAAGTCCTCGTTTGTGCCAAGCCTTGTGTCTATTTTTGTATAATCCCTTGTATTATATCCGTGTGTATCAGATTCAAACACCGGTGAAAAATAGATTGCATCTGCCCCAAGCTTTTTGATATGAGGTATCCAGTCATTCACTTTCAAAATTCTGTGCTCCAAAACACCATCATTCTCAAATGGTGCTCCACAGAAGCCTAACGGATAAATCTGATAAAATACACTTTCATATGCCCACATTATTTTGCCCTCCTTGATAGTTGTGTAGTGGTTTTGTACCTATTATCTATTATCTGTTATCTATTATACACAATTATACACTTATATGCCACAGTTTTTTGTTACTTTTTACCTAAATATAATATAATGATTAAAGGGTCAAAAAGTATTTTGCCCCTCATTTATGATTACGCCTTCTAATAAAAATTTCTGTAGATAACGCACGCAATTACCACATGAATAAAGAAAATAAGAGGCATCCCCTTTACAAAATACCAGTGCTTTGTCTTGTGCCTGAAGGCATACATCCCTGCCCATGTGCCAGCGCTTCCGCCCAGCAGACTGAGTCCAAATAATGTCTTCTCAGGGATTCGCCATGCGTGTGCCTTAGCCTTATACTTGTCAATTCCCATGGCAGCAAAGCCTACTATATTCATAAGAAGCAGATAAATCAGAAAAATTTTCATATAAATGATTCTCCTACATAATATACGTTTTCTTACGAAATATGCACTACCGCATATTTCTGTACTGAATAGTTACAATATATAATCATATATTAATAAGTCCATAAAAAACAAATAGCCCGGCCATTAAAGGCCGGGCCGTAAATTATTAATTCTTAGCTTTTTTAGAACCCTTAGCCGGTGCAGCCGCCTGCTTTTTGATGGCGCTCTTGCCCAGATAAAGCTTCATCACATACCACAGCTCTGTAGCGATGCAGATTGAAGAATATGTTCCGCAAAGCACACCTACCATGAGTGGTAATGAGAACTCTCTGATTGATGTATGACCAAAGATAAAGAGTAACAATACCATAACAAATGTAGTAAGCGAAGTATTGATGCTTCGTGAAAGTGTCTGTGTAAGGGACTCGTTTGCTATATCAGCAAGCTCATCTGCTGAGTACTTCTTGATACCGTGAAGGTTCTCACGGATACGGTCAAAGATAACGATTGTATCGTTGACTGAGTAACCTACGATTGTAAGTATACATGCGATAAACGTACTGCCGACTGAGATTCTGATAAGTGCATATGCTGTGACAACAACAAGTACATCATGTACCAGCGCAAGGATAGCACTTGAAGCAAATCTGATATCCTTAAATCTGAACCAGATATATAACAGCATGAAAATACATGAAATAATAACTGCCTTTACAGCGTTTGTTCTCATCTCTCCACTGATTGTTGAGCTGATACTCTGAGTCTCTATAGTTGATTTATCAACCTTGAAATCCTTCTCAAGGAGATCTGCGAGATTCTGTCTCTCATCGAGTGAGAGTGTACGTGTCTTTAATGTGACATCATGGCTGCCCTGAACTGTAGTAACCTGTACTGCGCTGTTGCCAAGGAGCTTTGATACTGAAGGCACGATGTCCTTCTCAACCTCTGCAGCTGTATAATCCTTGCCAAAGTCTGCTGTGGTTGATGTACCACCTACAAACTCAAGACTGTAGTTTAATGCATTGCCGCTTGTAGCACCGAAATAAATCATGCCGCCGATACCTGCAAGTATGACTACACCTGAGATAACAAAGTATTTAACTCTGTTCTGTACAAATCTGATAACCTTTCTCTTCTTTGCCTTGCCGTAGAACTTCTCAGCCCTGACACCAACACCGTAAAATGCTCTTGTAAGGTATTTTGCAATAAAAAGAGCTGTAAACAGTGACAGAATAATTGAAATCATAAGGGTGTATGCAAAGCCCTTTACTGTACCTGAACCGAGCACCATAAGCACGAGGGCTGCAATAAATGTGGTAACCTGTCCATCAAGGATTGCTGAAAGAGCCTTCTTGTAGCCCTCATTTACTGCCGCAAGCACTGACTTGCCGCCTGCTATTTCCTCACGGATACGGGCAAATACGATAACGTTTGCATCTACTGCCATACCGATACCAAGGATGATACCCGCGATACCCGGCAGTGTAAGTGTAATCTCAAACCAGTAAATAAACAGTACTGTAAGCATTGAGTAAAGTGCAAGTCCGATAGATGCAACAACACCGAGTATACCATAGAGTACAATCATGAATACCATGATTAAGATAATTCCGATGATTGCAGCCTTTACTGCATTTGTGAGCGCTGTTCCACCGAGCTGTGCGCCAACAACATTTGACTCTAACTCCTCGAGCTGGAGGTTGATGGCTCCGACACGGATAAATGTTGCAAGGCTTGTTGCCTCGTCGTAATCCTTCATTCCGTTGATTACACAGTTACCATCTGAGATAACGGCGCTTACTGTAGGAACGCTGATGAAATGATCATCATAGTATATACCGATTGACTGTCCTGCATCCTTTGCCTTCTTTGTGGCATCTGCCCATGTGTCAATAGCCTTATCCTTGAGCTTTAATGAAACAACAGGCTCCTTTGTTGATGTAGATGATGACTGGTCATACTGGGCGCTTGCATCCTTTACATCGTTACCATCGAGTATGACTGAGCCATTGGCCTTTAGTGTGTCAATATCATAGTTGAGCTTGTAGCCGCCCTCAACCGATGTGTCCTGTGTATAGTTGGCATTTCCGTCACTGTCATACTGGGCGATGAAGTACAGTGATCCCGGACTTCCAAGATCCTCGAGTACCTTGTTAGGGTCGTCAACACCCGGAATCTCAACAGTGATACGATCATCCCCGCTCTTGTATACAGAGTACTCTGTTGTGTAGCTCTCTGCACGCTCCTCGAGCTTTGCGATAGTATCGCTTACGTCCTTGTCTGAAGGATTCTTGTCCTTGATATGGTAGGTGATTGAAACACCACCTGAGAGGTCGAGACCAAGCTTGATATTCTGATAATCCTTATCCTTGGTGCTCTCACCATTAGCAGTAGCCTCCTGCTTTTGCTTTGTGTCGGTGATTACTGCTGTGGAATACCAGCCCAGTAAGCCGATACAAATGACTGCCACAAGGATAATCACCCAACTCTTTCCTTTTTTCATTTTCTTATACCTTCCTGTCATTTTGCTACCATCCATATAGGTATACAGATGGCAAATATATTCGCACACGGGTCACAAATACCGCTATCCGTTTCCCGTGACAAATTCAAATTATTGTGCATCATCTGCCATATCAGCCTCTGCTGCCTTAATCATGATAGCACACTCTATACGCTTCTTCTGCAGCTCACAGCCTAAATCATAGGCATCGGTGATTGTGCCGTGGAAGTTATATGAGTTGGCGGCACAGCCACCACTGCAATAGAATCTGGCAAAGCAGTTACGGCATTTCTCCTTGGCATAGACATTACAGCACTTAAACTCATCCTGGATGTCAGTGGCTTTGATGCCATCCCAGACATTACCCATAAGGAAGTCCTCATTGCCCACAAACTGGTGGCATGGATATAAATCTCCCCATGGAGTCACTGCCAGGTACTCTGTTCCTGAGCCACAGCCGGAAAGACGCTTGTATACACAAGGGCCACCCTCTAAGTCTATCATAAAATGGAAGAAATTGAAGCCGTTTCCTGCCTTATTTCTCTTTACCATCTCTGCAGCAAGTCTGTCGTACTCATCAAAGAGCACCGGTAAATCAGAATCCTTAAGTGCATACTCATCTGTAGGCTGTGCCACAACAGGCTCAACCGAAATCTGCTTAAAGCCTAAATCAGCCAGATGAAGCACATCCTTTGAAAAATCAGTATTGAAATGTGTGTATGTACCTCTCACATAGTACTTGTCCTGATGTCTGCTCTCTGCAAACTTCTGGAATTTCGGAACAATAAGGTCATAGCTGCCGGCACCCTTTCTGAAAGGTCTCATGCGGTCATGAACCTCCTTGCGTCCATCGATACTAAGGACTACATTGTCCATCTCCTTGTTGGCGAACTCCATAATCTCGTCATTTAAGAGCACTCCGTTTGTAGTGAGTGTGAACCTGAAATGCTTGTCATGAAGCTTCTCCTGCTCTCTTCCATATGCCACAAGCTGCTTCACCACATCCCAGTTCATGAGAGGCTCTCCTCCAAAGAAGTCTACCTCTAAGTTTCTTCTGCTGCCTGAATTGGCAATCAGGAAATCAAGTGCCTGTTTTCCTGTCTCATAGCTCATAAGAGCTCGTCTGCCGTGATACTCGCCCTCCTCTGCAAAACAATATCTGCAGGCGAGGTTGCAGTCGTGTGCTATGTGAAGGCAGAGAGCCTTTACAACCGTCTGGCGCTTCTTGAAATCTATGATACGCTCTTTGTATGTATCCTCTGTGAAGAGCTCTTCATTATCCTTAAGCTCATTTACCTCCTGTATTGCTTCTTCTATCTCCGTCTGTGGATACCTGTCCACAAGCTTTTCAATAATCTCCTTAGCTGAGTTGTCCTCAAACAGCTCAATAACGTCATATGTGACATCATCCACCACATGGATTGCGCCACTGTTGACATCTAAGACAATATTATAGCCGTTGTTCTTGTACTGATGAACCACTACAATATTCCTCTCTTTCTATACACATTTTAAAATTACACTGCGAAAAGAGTGTGCACCTATCAGCGCACACTCTTTAAATCCGCTTCACCTATGACTATTTGTACTGCTCGCAAGTCTGGTTTCCAACTGTACAAGATGTCTTGCAAGCTGACTGGCATGATGTCTGGCACTCGCCACATCCGCCCTTTTTAACTGTGTTCTGTAATTTTCTTGTATTTAATGTCTTTACGTGTTTCATTTTTATCTCCTTTTCATTTAGCGATGTCTGATTGACACATCATATTTGCTCACACCATTATATCACAGCATTATCAATATGAAAAGTCCTTTTTTTAGCGAAAAACAAGCGCTGAAAACATTACCAGAAGTAGTATTATCAAAAGCTCAAATATATTTTTTGATTCGCCTATATCTATGACCACAGTTGCTATCACATACGTTACCCAGTATGCCGCGACCGTCACCCTGATAAAACGCCTGCGGTGAAAGCAGCATTTGAGCAAAAATCCGCACACAAGCCCCACCACTATATTGACCGCCATTGAGAGTGCAAAGCTTATCCACTCCGCCATGTCGACAAAGCACTGTACTATAGAAAGTATGATAAGGCACAAAAGCGCCGTAAGATGCATGATACATATTGTTATCACAGGACCTTTGATTTTTCTCCACATAAAAACGCCCTCCACACATCATATATATGTGCAGAGAGCGGTAATTATTCATATATGAAATTCATTCGTGATTACAGCTCACAATTATTAACTGTTCTAGGGAATGGGATAACGTCACGGATATTGCCCATGCCGGTAAGATACATTACGCATCTCTCAAAGCCCAGTCCAAAGCCTGCGTGTCTTGCAGAGCCGTATTTTCTTAAGTCAAGGTAGAACTTGTAGTCATCCTCTGAAAGTCCAAGCTCATTTATTCTGGCAAGAAGCTTGTCGTAGTCATCCTCTCTCTGGCTTCCACCGATGATTTCTCCGATTCCCGGCACGAGACAGTCAACTGCTGCAACGGTCTTTCCGTCGTCATTCAGCTTCATGTAGAAGGCCTTTATCTCCTTCGGATAATCTGTGACAAATACAGGGCGCTTGTAAATCTGCTCTGTAAGGTATCTCTCATGCTCAGTCTGCAAATCACAGCCCCATGATACCTTGTAATCAAACTTGTCATTGTGCTTTGAAAGGATGTCGATAGCCTCTGTGTAGGTCACACGGGCAAAATCATTTTCAACAACATTTCTTAATCTGTCAAGGAGCCCCTTGTCCACGAAATTGTTGAAAAATGCCATCTCCTCAGGTGCATTTTCAAGCACATAGTTGATAACATACTTGAGCATGCTCTCTGCAAGCATCATATCATCCTCAAGGTCTGCAAAAGCAATCTCAGGCTCAATCATCCAGAACTCTGCCGCATGACGTGTGGTGTTTGAATTCTCCGCACGGAAGGTAGGTCCGAAGGTATAGATATTCTTGAATGCCATAGCATATGTCTCGCCGTTTAACTGTCCTGAAACAGTAAGGTTGGTAGGCTTATTGAAGAAATCCTTTGAGAAATCCACCTTTCCATCCTCTGTCATAGGGAGATTGTTCAAATCAAGTGTGGTCACCTGAAACATCTCTCCTGCTCCCTCACAGTCACTTCCTGTGATAAGCGGTGTGTGCACATACACAAAATCCCTCTCCTGGAAAAATTTGTGAATAGCATATGCGCAGAGTGAGCGCACTCTGAAAACTGCCTCAAATGTATTTGTACGAGGTCTTAAGTGTGAGATTGTACGAAGATACTCAAATGTATGTCTCTTCTTCTGCAGAGGATAATCCGGTGTGGATGCACCCTCAACAGTCACCTCAGCTGCCTGAATCTCAAATGGCTGCTTTGCATCCGGAGTAAGCACAAGTGTACCTCTTACGATAATTGCAGCTCCGACATTGATCTTGCCAACCTCATCATAGTTGTCTAAGCCATTTCCGTATACCACCTGGATTGGCTCAAAAAATGTACCGTCGTTTACCACGATAAATCCAAAATTCTTTGAATTACGATTGCTTCTGACCCATCCTCCGATAGTCACCTCTTTGTCAGCGAATTTGTCCTTGTTGCGGAAAATCTCGCGTATGTTTGTAAGTTCCATTATCTAATCCTCCATTTAAGCTGCCTGCGCATCACCACAGACAGAATATTTATCGTTATTATTCGGCATCCGCGCTGCCACTTGAAGTATCCGGCGCTGCACTGCCATCCTCAAATGTCACATTCGCTTTCTCTGTGACTGTATCAATAGCCTTGTTTACAAGGTACTGGTTCTTAAGGTATGTCTTTCCCTCATCCTTGTGTCCGCTTCCAAAATACTTGTATACCTCAGAAGCCTTGCTGAACTGGCCATTGCTGGCTGATACGATGTAATCCACATAGCTGTTGAAGGCATCATCATCCATCTTAATATTTTCCTTCTCAGCGATAAGTCCAAAGATGAACTCTGTCTTTATCTGGTCTGTCAGATTTTCCTTCCACTTTTCTGTGGCCTGATCCACTGTCATGTTGTAGTTGGACTTTAAATATTTCTTAAGTGTCTGTCCATCCTTGACATTTTCCTTGGTAAAGGAAGCAATATACTCATTGAGTCTGGCCTGTAGATACTCATCTGGAATCTCAACTGTGCTGTTTTCAATCATGTAGCTCTTTATCTTGTCCACCTCAGCGCTGTAGAGCTGCTGCTTCAAATCCTTCTCAATCTGTGTGCTAAGCTGGGCATTTGTTGTCACCCCGGCCTTTCCAAACACTGTATTGACCTGCTCGTCTGTCATATCAGCAAGTGCAACAGGATCTGCTGAGTAAATGCCCTTTACTGTATACTCAAATGTAACTGTCTGTCCGTTTAGGTCATCGTTGCCATAATCCTCAGGGAATGTCACGTCACCCTTAACCTTGTCACCCACCTTAGCTCCGATTATAGGCTTTGTAAATCCATCAATAAAGGATGAACCACCGACCTGGCTGTTGTTTGTCACATCAAGCATCACATCTGTAGCTGAACCACCATCAAATGCTTTGCCATCCTTATATCCTGTGTAATCAACCTTGACATAATCGCCATCTGCAACTGTATCACGATCTGTAACCTGCTTGTACGCATCTGCACCATATGACTGAAGCACATTGGTCAGATATTTCTGCTTTGCTGTATCGTTTATCTCATAATCGTTTGAGACAGTAATTGCAATACCTGAATAGTCTGCAAGCTTCGTAACCTGCTTTGCGTAGTCTATGTCAAACTGACCGCTTCGCATGGTCTCGCTGCCGGACTCGGTGCCTGCCTCTGTTGCGCTCTTTGAGCCACCCTTTTTGCTCTTGCCGCTTATCACAACAGCAAGCGCAATAATCACCACGATAAGTGCAATCACAATCACTGCTATGACTGCCTTCTTACCTGTATTCTTCTTCTCACTCATTGGAATCCTCCTGAAATCTGTAAGTCATGTTATTTATATGTATAATGCCCTGCCACGGCAAAAAAGCATTCGCAAAACACTATACCTGTCTACAATATCACATATCAGGTTAAATTACAACGAGTGAAAATTTCTTTATCTTTGCAAACACCGGAGGAGTATGCATCCTAAGCCCTACTGTTACCCTGGCATTCTTTTGCAGCCTTACCGGCTTAAGCAGATGTGTCACAAACCTGACATCAGCCGGGAAAATATCGCTTGTATATGTATGAACGCCACTTTCATCCTCCACATCCATAAACAGCTCAACCTCTACACCTGTTGTATTGGTTCCTCTATAGTCAACCGCTGCTATATACTCACCGGTATATTCAATATCCACCGTCTGGCTTATCGTATAGTCAAAATTGGCATCCGAAGAGATAAACACTCCATCCTTCCCAAGTGTATACTGTCTTTCTTCAAGGCTTGTCTCAATCTGCCAATTATTAAATCCATCCTTAAATTCAGGATTTGAGATTAGATTTCCATGAATCATAAGAAGCTTCATGAAATCCTCCACCTCCGGTGTTTCTTCATACTCATAAAGTGATTCAATATACTTATCAAGCTCTTTAATCGGCGGATTTTTCGGATCAAAGTCCCTGATTGCATTCCAGCCCGGCAAAGCCCTGCCATGCTCGTCAAACATACCCATATTCTCAAACCAGGTTCCCATGCCTTTACCAGGTACACCGACAGGCTCCCAGTAGTATACACCGGTCTTTCCGGTATCCTTTGACACCTCTGCTGCTATCTGCATGATTATTTCAAGAGACTTCTTCTGCTCTGCGATGCCTGCATCAAGCCCTGCTGTCTCCATGAGTTCCTTCGAGATATGCTCTCCATTGCAATGCCTCCACGGATGAGCTGTCTCCACAATATAAACCGGCAGATTATATAATTTTATGAGCCTGCTCATAGTATCCTTCAAATCCATGAAGGTACCATGCCAGAACGAATAAAAGGAAAGGCCAATCGCGTCAATCGGCAGCATGCCCGCATTAAACATAGAATCAAACCAAGGCATAATACAGTTATATCTGCCTCCCTGATCCAGATGAATCATGACCTTTGTCTCCGGGAGCAGCTCCCTGACAGCTCTGATTCCCTCATTTACAAGCGCAGCCAGCTGCCTGTACTGTGGCACTGCACCATCCGGAAACAGCATACCACTCCTTATTTCGTTGCCAATCTGAACCATATCCGGCGCACAATCCATGATTTTTAATCTGTATAGCACATCATATGTGTACTTGTGCACTGCCTCCTTCAGTTCATCAAAGCTTAAATCCTTCCACGCATCAGGCTTATTCTGCTGCCCCGGATCTGCCCAGTAATCTGAATAATGAAAATCAAGCAGAAAATGCATTTTGTATTTTTTAATGACATGAGCCATCTCGAGAACATATGTAAGACTGCAATACCCCTTAGACTCCGGCACCTTATCAGGCTCATTCCATATGCGCAGACGGACTGAATTTACATTATTCAGCTTTAAAAAATCAAATACCCTGCACACATGACCTTCCCTATCCATTATTTGTATATTATTGTCAACCATCATAGGAACGGATGAAATATCCACTCCCTTTAAGAAATTGCTATCCTTTTTCTGCTTGTGCTGCTGCTTAAGCTGATACATCTTTGTGTCAGCACTTACGAGATAATCGTCAAAGCTCTTACCACTGCCCGGCTTTGTATATATGATGCCGTGACTGATAAACAGGCTGTGCTGCTCCATGACATCATACACGCGCTTTATATACTTCTCAGCAGTGTCATGTCTATTCCCAGGGATAAACACGACAAATTCATCTCCACCGAATCTATATACCATACTTCCCTCAGGCTTTTGCTCATCAAGCACTGTTGCCACAGTCTTTAAAAGCTCGTCACCGTACTGGTGTCCGTAGGTATCATTTATGTCCTTGAAATCATCCACATCGAGAAATACTATGGTGCAGCCGACATTTTGAGCTTCAAGCTCAGCAAACACAGGAATGACCATCTCATTGCATGCCACACGATTGTATAGGCCTGTGAGCGCATCATGGTTGTAGAGATTCTTAAGCTCATTATTTGTATTCTCAAGTACCTTTTGCTTAAAAAGATTCTCAAGCCTCTTGAGCAGGGCAGACTGTATATCAAACTGCTCAGGATGGTCGTACAAAAACTCAGGATTTCTTAGTATTGCATAGCCCACTATCTCGTCCCTGAAATGCAGCGAGCAATACATATAGCAGGTGTTTTTATCTACACTCTGCATGTACTGCATAAGGTCATTTACACTCTTAAACTCAAGCTTTCCATTGTCCTTGTCATCCGCATAGAGTACAACCTCGTCGTCAATATCATAGCCATGCTTCCTAAAGTGTGCATTGTTCCTTGCAGCTGCCAGATCAGAAACACCGACCACATACACTCCGTCACACTTCATGCTCTGTATATAGTCAGAGTATCTCTCAAACAAATCATAGTATTCATTGCACTCCTCGAGCTCTTTCTGGAGGATCATTACTGCATCCTCCTCCTGCTCTTTTGCAACGGAGCCTTTGATAATATTCTTTATGTAATTACGATAATCCACTCTGCCGGTATTAGGGCATCCGCAGCTCTCAGCCGGGATAAACTCAGAATCAAGGTATTTATCAGAAGCATCGCCCGTGCCATTCCAAAGCGCCTTAAATATCTCAAGAGCATTTCTGCCTATATTGCCCCTGTTGTGATCCACTGTTGTAATCTGTGGGTTAAAATACGCAGCCTTATCCAGATTGTCAAAGCCTGTGACCTTAAAATCCTGTGGTACCTTGTATCCAAGAACCTCTGCTGTCGCACACAGTCCTGCTGCTATATTGTCATTTGCACATAAAAAGACATCCGGTAACGGCTTTTTGCTCTCGTGCCAATCACTCATATACCTGACACCTGTCTGATAATCAAAATCACCAAACATGTACATATCAGCTGTAAGTGGTATGCCATAATCACTTAAAGCCTCCTTGAAGGCCTCAAAACGCATTCTGTTCTCATAATGATACGGCGGACCACCTGCAAACACAAAGCTTTTGCAGCCATGCGCATAGTACATATGATCCATTACCTTGCGAAACAGCCTCTTATTATCGTTGCCTACATAGTAAAACCCATCAACCTTATACCCGATACTCACTACCGGCACATTTACCGACTGAAGCTTTCTGACCATATACTGTATCTCATCCAGGTTGGTCGTATTGGTGCAGTCAAATACCACTCCGTCGAAGCTGTTTAAATCAGGCAAATCGTTCAGCGCATACTCGCCTTTGTTAAACTTTGAATCCTGACTCCAGGTTCCGTTGGTGTTGTAAAAATACAGGCACACATCCAGTCCCAGCTCTTTAGAGCCTTCCATGATACCCTCAACCCACGAATATGTTACGTATCTTCTCCAGCCATCAGCCAGAAGAGCAATTTTCTTCATTAATAAATACCCCTTTGCGTCTTCTAAAGACCTTTTCCAAAATATAGTTCTATTATACTACGATTTTACCTATTCTTGCAATAAAGATTGATTTTTTTTAGCATATTTGATAGAATTAGTTTAAATAAGCAAATTTTTAGGAGGGATACGTTTTGAATCCAGCATTAATCGTACTTATTGTTATCGCAGTAGTGCTTGTGGTAGCATTTATAGTATTAACAATCCTCGGTAAAAAAGCACAGAAAAGAAAGGAAGAGCAGGACGAACAGATAGCTGCTGCATCACAGACAGTCAATATGCTAATCATTGACAAAAAGCGTATGAAGCTAAAGGATGCCGGTCTCCCACAGCAGATTATTGAGCAGACACCAAAGCTTATGCGCCGCTCAAAGCTTCCTGTAGTCAAGGCCAAGGTCGGACCAAGAGTCATGTCTCTTATCGCAGACGAGCAGATCTTTGATGAGATTCCTTTAAAGAAAGAGGTCAAGGCTTCTATCAGCGGTATCTACATCACAGCTGTCCGCGGTATCAGAGGACCTCTTGAGAAGCCTAAGAAGAAAAAAGGCTTCCGTGCAAGAATGGCAGAAAACTACAGCAAGGCCAACGAACAGCTCAAGGCTGAGGAGGCTGCAAAGGCTGAAAGAAAAGCTGCTAAAGAGGCTGCCAAAAAGGCTAAGCAGAAATAATATCATGATTTAATTTTCATGTACATAAACAGAGCATGTGGGATGGCCTTCATCCTCACATGCTCTGTTTTTTATATGCTTTATCCATATATGCTTTATATATTTTTACCCTATAGGCTTGGCAGACTTTTATGCAATTTTGACTGCTGCGCCTTTTTTCTTCACAGCTATATTGATGTGACAGTCGCCTACAAATTCATAGTTGACATCAAGTGCATACTTTACCTCTGCCCTTATCTCGTCCTCAGTCTCCTTTACCTCTATGCTTGTGGCATCAATACCTATCTGGATACTTCCAAACGGTGTATAATAATATGTCAGGTTTTTCTTTCCCTTCTCAAATATCATATGTACACTCATAGGTCCCTTGCGGGTGAACTCAAGATAATTGTCATTGAATTTAAGCATATTTTTGAGTGTCTGGGTCTCACCCTCCATTATCTCCTCAAAAAGCACATAGTGTTTGTTATTTCTTATATAATACTCTCCCGGGGCAATCACCTCTACCGCATCCGACTGCTGGTCCGGTGCAAGCTGCAGGCCCTTTAATGATACTACTACATCCTTTGTCATTTCTTTCTCCTTATCCTCTTGCATATCTAAATTAATTCACGCTTTAATAATTTGTCATCACATATTTTCTTTTAATATATTTTTTCAGCATGAATATACTAACTGTTTTATCTGAAAATATCAAGGATTTTTAGTTTTATTTCATATTTTCCACTGTCAAATATGCTCTCATACTCGTCCGGAGTGAGTACCTCCTTAAGATTTTCCTTTGCTTCGTCCTCCACCACCTCGTACACACTGCCCCTGAAGCACATGTTTGGATACAACACGCACCACCAGTTATGACCGGCTCCATCGCCCAGTGTTATTTCAAGCGCCTCGTAATTTCCCTCAGGAAATGTATAGTCCCCATACGTCTTTTCCGGGAAATCGGTGTGTGTAAGCTCTGCCGATGCGCCATATGTAAAACCGTTTGCTGCAAGCGTCTCCTTTGATACCGCTATTATTTCGTCCATATGGTCATTTACGGTGGCTCTGGTTTCATCGATATTTTCGCACTCCAGCAGATATGGCTCTATGTAAGCCCCTACTGCATCGCGCACCTGCTTTTTCACATTCTGGTCTGCTTCGCTGTCGCTGTTTGCCAGCACGTGGAAACGCAAGATTTTGCCGGCGATGGATTTTTGCATGTCGGCTGTACACGCTATACTATTGGTGTTTGCGGCAGGTGTATGATTTTTTGCAGCTATCGCTGCCGTAAGGGATATTATTGCTATGGTTGTTATTATTATTTTCTTTCTCATGTAAACAAGTATTGCCTTATTTGACGAGCTTATTCATCTTTTTGCATTTTTTATGATTTTTCATAGATTTCATTCGTATAGTCATCAAGTAAGGTGCCAAGTGTAATTATCGGTTCATCCTTCTCATGATTCTCCTTATTTATTTTCTGCTCATAATAATCACCCATGTTATCAAAGATATAGTTTATATCGTCTGCTATGCACACATATGTGTTTCTCGGAAATTTCTTTGATGTCTTACAGTATTCCATGAATTCTGAATAAGCTGCTTTATCGTTTCTCAGCGTTTTTCCTATTAATATCACCTTCAGATGATTGGTATCGGCCTTCTGTGACAGCCGCTCCTCGAAGTTGTCCACGGCTGTTTTGATATCATCTGCATATTCCGGTTCGTATGATTTGTCCATGTTATAGTAGAACTCTATATATCCGCTATTTTCATTTGCCGAAACATCTCTGTGGCTAACATATGCTTTGTTATCAATTACTTCTTTATCGGTTATTTCATCAGTATCTACAGCTACAACATCCACCGCCGCAAGTGTCGGAAAGCAGCGCTCCTCAAGCTCCACTGCACTGCAGCCGGTGAGCATGAGACCTATCGTCAGCACTACTATGACCGGTATCGCTATGCACAATAAAAATCCAAGATATTTTTTCACGATTTCATCTCCACTTTCAAGAATATATGCTAAGGTCACTGTGACTGCTATGACAAAAATGATGCACCAGCTTCTAATAGTGCTCTTTTCCTTGTCATGGCTTTTCTGTCTGTCAAAGCCAAATTGCTTATTGCTACAGGAATGCCGGTTTTTATTAAATGTAAATATAATTTTTCCCGTATTTTCAGCAAAATTCTCACATCTTAAAACCGCATAATAAAGGCTCATATTGAGTACTGAAAACAACGTGAAAAACCACACCGACAGCATCAGTGCATCTGCCCTCTTGAAGAAGCTGCCTTTTATCTGCACATCACTCATCAGTACGACAGCCGGAAACTCTATTTCCGACAGTGAATATTTTCCGAAGTTTCCAAGCAATACTGCATACAATAAAAAAAGAATGCCTGCATATGTGAATATTGCTTTACTCACACTCCCTCGTATCTGTGAGGCAGTGCGTTCCCTTACAAACAGTATATTGAACACGGAAATGGATGCTGCAAACACATAGTATGCACCCGCAAATATATCCGCTATGCCAAAGTCCACACCGACTCTGTCCTTAATCATCAGATAGTCTAATCTCATATCCGATAGCGCAAACAAAAGCATAGCGGCAAGCGGTATCAGCACAAAGAAAAATACTACCTCGTATACCCTGGCACGGCACTCCACTCCGCCACTTAGCGCATAAGCGCACACTAACATTATCACAAGAAGTACAACTGTAAATGACTCATCCGGTATAAGGCTGTCACGTATCAGCTTTACAAATATCCATGCAAGAAATGCCGCCTGTGACAGTTCATATACAGCAATAATTAAATCATAAATTAATATTTTTGCATATGATGTTTTGTCAAGGCTTCTATCATATATTGTTCTCCTGCGTTCACGTACCTCGCTTACTATCCACATAAACAGCCATGCCATAAAAACTCCGAGTGCAATTGAGATAAAACCGTACTTTCCCATTTTAGCCAGATTGTTTGGAAGCACCAGAGTGCCGACTCCAAGCAGATTAAAAACATATAGTCTGTATAGCTGGCGGGGCGATATGCTTTCGTTTTGTGCAAATGTGTAACTTGTGCTCATATTTTTAGTCATACTTATTTCCTTTCAGCTTCCTGCACTCCTTTTCTCTTGCAAATACAGGCCGTCTCCAAAGTCTTCGAAGCGGAAACCGTATGATACTATCCTTTTCATCCTCACCGCCTGTCAGCTCGCTGCCCACGAATGGCATCATGTAAGGGTAACCACAGCTTTTGAGCTTTGCAAGATGTAAAAGTATCACCATCAGGCTAATTAAAAATCCAAAGTATCCAAGCCATGCCGACATAATTATTACAGCGAATTTGAGTATCCTAAATGAAAATGCAAACTCCTCACTCGGTATGGCAAATGAGCAAAGTGCGGTAAATGCAACCAGAATGACCACTATCGGACTTACTAAATTTGCATCCACTGCTGCCTGTCCGATTATGAGTCCTCCGACTATACCTATCGTGTTTCCCATGGCTCCGGGAAGTCTTATGCCTGCTTCGCGTAGCAGTTCAAAGGACAGCTCCATCATGAGTACCTCTATGAGCTGTGGAAAAGGGCAGCCGAGTCTGGCTTCATAAAACGCCAGTATAAGTGGTGTCGGAAGTATCTGTGTATGAAAATTTGTGACCGCCAGATAAAGCCCCGGCAATGTAAATGACATAAAGGCTGCCACGTACCTTATCAATCTCGCAAAGCTTGCCGCTATCGTTCTGTTATAGTAATCATCTGCGGTTTTTAAAAAATTGTTCATGGTGGTTGGCAGTATTATCGCTATCGGTGAATTATCGCACAGCACCACCACCCGCCCTTCTAGGAGTGCATTTACCGCCACATCCGGCCGCTTTGTGGTCTGAAGCTGTGGGAACGGTGAATACCATTTTGCCTCAGCAAACTGTTCAAGAACTCCCGAGTCACCCACATGGTCTATCACATAGCTGTCCAGATTCTTTTCCACTTCCTCTACAAGCCCCGGTTTTACGAGGTCTCTCACATACAATATGTCCACATTGCTGTGTCCGCGAAGCCCCTTTTTCACCTCTTTACACTTTAAGCGAGTGCTCCTTAACCTGCGCCTGATAAGTGCAGTATTTATCTTTATTGAATCAGCAAAGCCCTCATTTGAGCCTCTTATGACCTTTTCCGAGTCAATCTCCTGAATTGACATGGCGGGATATCCCTTGTCTGGAAGCTTGAAGGCATCCGGATAGCCATCCACAAAAAAAATCACGTCTCCTGTCAGCATCATCTGGGCTGCCTCATTAACCGTGTGCAGATGTGCAAATTCGGATAGAGCTGCCTGATTTTTGTCAAGTACTTCCTTAACCTGATCCCGGTCTATCCCTTCAAGGTATGATGTAAATCGTCCAAACGCACTGTTATTGATACCGGAGCCTGCACATGTCACCTCAATATATGCAACAAAACACTTTATGGAAGCATCACGCCCCAGATACATCTCCTGCATCTTGATATCTGAGCAGTCAGAATATATCTGCCTGAAGCTTTTTATGTTCTCATCTATGTTTGTGGTCATCTTTAACTCTCCTATATCCGGTTGGATTCTAAATCCCTAATATAGTATGACCATACAATCCCGCAAATATCCCTTATTACTTGTTTTTTAGTAACTATCTAATCCACTAAAAAAGGCCACCGTTCACACATCAGTGCGACCGGCAGCCCATGTTTTGCTATATTTTTATTTCTTCTCTTCATCCTGCTTTTGTATCACAGCCTTCACAGCAACCGCCTGATTGGCCACATGCGTATGCATTTCTGTAGTCACAAGCTCCATATTTCTTGACTCAAGCGCCCTGTAGATGGCGTCATGCTCCTTCACAAGCATCGGATAATTCTTTGGGTCCTTCAAATACTCCACTCTGTAGCGGTACATCTGCTCGCGGATATTGTTCATCATAGATACAAGCTTCGCATTGCTGGTTGCCTCATAGATAGCATCGTGAAACTTCACATCCTCCTCAGCTATCTTTTTCACATCTCCTGAGTCCATGCTCCTCTTGAACTCGTCCTTTATGGTTTTTAGATTCGCAAGCTGCTCATCACTGATTTTCTTACAGGCTATTTTGGCTGCAAGCTCATCAAGAGCCTCTCTCACCTCAAGCACATCCTCCATATCCTTGAGAGTCATCTTGGCAACCTCTGCGCCCTTTCTCGGCATTGTGACTGCAAGCCCCTCCTGCTCAAGCATTCTGATTGCTTCACGTATAGGTGTACGGCTGACTCCAAGCTTTGACGCAAGCTGCAGCTCCATAAGTCTCTCTCCCGGCTTGAGCTCGCCCTTTAAAATTGCCTCACGAAGTGTATTAAACACCACATCACGCAGTGGCAGATATGCATCCATATTTAAAGTTAAATTATCAGTCATCAAACTTCTCCTATCTCTTGTATTATCATTCTCACATATAAGAAAAAAGTAACTATAAAGCACCCGCTGTGCTATCCGGATATCACGTTATTTGCGATTATTGTATACAGATGTCAGATACACCTGTCTGGCAAGATGTGAGCTTCTCATGGCTTTGTACGCTTTCTTTGCAGTATCTTCATCGTCAAACAGACCAAAAACCGTCGGACCACTACCGCTCATCATGGCTCCTACCGCGCCATTTGAAAGCATATGCTTCTTTATCTCATCTATCACCGGATAATTTGGTATAGTCACAGTCTCTAAGACATTTCCCATATGCGCTGCGATATCATGCAGATTCTTAGCCTTTATATCATCTATCAGGCGGTCTATATCCGGATGAATAGTCGTATCATCAAGCTTCAGATTCTGGTACACAAATTTTGTGGATACCGAGATGGACGGCTTTGCAATAAGCACTGGACACTTTACCATTGGAGGAAGAGGACTAAGTTCCTCTCCTATGCCCTCGGCCAGCGCCGTGCCTCTCATAATACAGTATGGTACATCCGCCCCTATCTGCACACCTCTTTCCATAAGCTGTCTCTTTGTCAGTCCCAGTGAAAAAAGCCTGTTTACACCTATAAGCATAGCTGCCGCATCAGTACTGCCCCCCGCCATCCCTGCTGCAACAGGAATACGCTTGTCCAGCTTCACTGATACACCGTCAGTTATAGAAAACTCATCCATCAGAAGCTTTGCAGCCTTGTATATGAGATTGTTCTCGTTTACAGGGAGAAAAGACAGATTGGTCTGTATCTGTATGCCCGGCTCCTTTGTCCTTTTGATATCAAGCCTGTCATACAGATGAATGGTCTGCATAATCATACGGACCTCATGATATCCGTCCTCTCTGCGCCTCACAACATCCAGCCCCAGATTAATCTTGGCTAATGCTTTTAATGAAATATCGTTATTACTACCCATATTGTATTACCTCTGTTTTTTGTATACAAGGATTATAACACACCCTGCCAAAAAGAGCAAATTTAAATATTCTCATTTAATTGTTCATTTTCATTGCTTTTCAGATTTTCCACGTATTGCACAAAAACACTATGTTCACGTAGTACATGTTTACTAGATTTAAAAAGTAACCCTCTAACGCACCACAACAAAAAGCCTCACAGCATTCAATAATGCTTGTGGGGCTTTTTTTAAAAGTTTTTCTAAACTCGTATGTACAATTTTTCTATTTCTTTTCCAATATAAATTTGCTAATCAGCTCGTTCATTGTCTCCGCCTGTGCTGAAAGCTCCTCACTTGTTGCTGATGTTTCCTCTGCATTTGCTGAGTTGGACTGTACAACATCTGATATCTGATTAATACCGGCCTCTGCCTGCTCCATAGCCTTTGCCTGCTCCTCTGCAATCTCGCTGAGTTTTTGAGAAGAATCTGCAACTTCCTTCATACCATTGATAACCTTTTCAATAGAAGTACTTACGCGCTCTGCAGCTTCATTACCCTCGTTAGATACCGCAATGGCACTCTCTATAAGCTGACGTGTGTCAACCGCAGCCTTGGCACTCTGCTCTGAAAGACTTCTGATTTGTCCCGCAACAACTGCGAATCCTTTACCTGCCTCACCTGCACGCGCTGCCTCGATAGCTGCATTGAGTGAAAGAAGGTTTGTCTGACTGGCAATATCCTCAATCTCAGAAATGATATTCTCAATCTGCTTAGATGTATCATTGATGCGTCCGATAACATCAACCATGCCCTGCATCTCTGTATGGCTGTGATCTGCTTCCTCAGCATACTCCTGTGCAATCCTGTATGTATCATTGAGCTTCTCAGATGTTTTCTCAACACCGCCTGTGATATCTGCAAATGTAGCCTGAAGCTCCTCAATGGCTGCTGACTGATCCATAGTACCTTCTGCTATTTCCTGTGCTGCCTGAGCAAGGTTGTTAGAACCTGCTGTAACAAGTGATGATATCTCATTGATATGTGACATAACATCATTCATCTGTGTCTTCATCTGACGCATTGCCATGAGAAGTCCAATAAAATCTCCGGTATATTTATCTTCCATGTCTGATGAAACTGTATAATCTCCTTCTGCCATCTTTCCAAGAAGCTTGTCAGAGTCAGATATGATAGTCTTAAGGTCTGCTGCCATGTTTTTCGCAACCCCTACCATATCAGCAATTTCATCTTGTGAATCAACTGCCGGGAATGGAGCCTCAAGATCACCCTGTGCAAATGTACGTAATCTCTGTTTTAACTCATCGAGTGGTTTAGAAATACCAACTGCAACTTCGTCCCCGATTTTCATCGAGATAAAATATGAACTGACAATGATAACAATAACAATACCAAATACGGCATATGATACTAATGATAATCTCTTGCTTAAATTATCTCCATCTGTTACCTTTGTATCCATAAGGGCAACAAGCTGCTGATATATATCATCATATGCAGGTGCAAGATCTGCTACTGCTCTCTCCTCGGCCTCCTTCTGTGTCTCAGGATCTGTAGCATTCCTACCTAACTGTCCGATTTCATCATCGAGACTCCAGTATGAGTCGAGCTTACTGTTTATATCATCATATATAGCCTGCTCCTCATCTGTCTTTATAGAGCTTTGCAGCTCTTTCCAGTATTTTTGAAATGATTCCTTTTTAGAATCATGTGTATCAGACATCTTACTTAATGTGTCAGAAGCTGTATAACCGATAAGAGCTCGTGTAGCGCTTCGTGTCTCTGAGAAGGTTACCATAACCTTTCCTATATCTCCCTGTGAAAATCCGTAAAAGGTTAGTGCGCTGGAATATCTCATTGATACAAGAATCATAAGAATACCCGCGATAACCCCCGATGCCGATGCTACAAATGTAGTCAGTCTGAAGCCTTTCTTTAAACGATTTTTGATGCTAAGTGCTTTCCACTTTGACATGTCTAATTTCATGATATTTCCTCCACATGAATAATGATACTTATATACTATTCTTCTATTATACACCTCTCAAAAAATTATACAAGCGCTAAAAAGGTGACTGCACGCTGCGTGCAGTCACCTTTTCATAATTCATAAATCACATTTCTTATATAATATTCGTTCCATCACGACACTTTTACATACACATCCGGCTTCTAGCCCTGTACCTGAGTGTCCTCTGTGCCATTCTTCCAGTCATCAAACTTCTTGAGCACTGCATCATAGGTATCCTGGCAAATTGATGGCAGCTTGTCTCCCCAGGCTCCTGTTGCCTGTGAAAAGCCTTTCTTGAATGCATTCAAAAGCTCATCAGCCTTGTCCTTGTCGCCTCCCGACAGTGCCTTTGCAAAGTCAAGAATACGGTCTGAAGTCTTCTCAACGCCCCAGTATCCATCCTCTGCGATGTCCTTTTTGGCCTGCGCTATCGTATCTGCATCTACAGTCAGATTCTCAAACAGACTCTTTAAGCCCTGTGACTTGTCCCAGGTTGAAGCCTGTCCTGTCATGGACTTTCTGACGATCTCGATAAGCTGCTGCTGTCTGGCGTTGGCATCATCCTTAAGTGCCTGTACCAGTGCATCTCTGTCTGCCTTGCTCATCTTCTGGTTTACTGTGCTCTTTGCAGTATCCTTTGAATCATCCTTGCTGTCTGATTTCTCATATACAGCTGCCTCCTCGCTGAAGCCTGCAGTCTTTGCATCCGACTTATCCGTCTTTGCATCCTGCTTCTTTGAAGCGGTATTGGTATTCTTTGTCTGCGCCTCGTCCTTTGCTGTGACACTCTGCGCCGCTACTGCTGAAACTACACTTGAAATAGCATCTAACATCTCTCATCCCTCCCTGGTAATGTGCGTGCGGGAATCCTTTCCCGCTATACTATTATCAACCTGTATAGCGTCTGATATAGCTAAACAGTTTATCTCTTATATTGTGTATCGGCTGTTTTGCGTCTGTTGCTTATAGCTTTAGCCGTTATTTTTTCAGCTTTCTGCCAAATATAAATGTCGAAAAATATATTACCGATGCGATAATCACTATCATCGGGCCTGTTGCCACATTGGTGTAGTATGACACTGCGAGGCCGACTATACCGGAAAATACTGAAAATATCACTGAAAAGAAATGATACTCACGCATATTTTCCGAAATATTCCTTGATGAAGCCGCTGGTAATATAAGCAGAGCATTTATTATAAGTATACCTATCCACTTGATGGATAGCATAACTATGAGTGCTACAAGCACCGCAAACAGATTATCCAGAAGACGCACATGGATACCCTTGCTTTTTGCCACGCTTCTGTGTATGCAGATGGCGTTGAGCTTATTAAAGCAAAGCACCCAGAATACTATAGTGACCACAAAAATCACGATTAGATAAACTATCTCCGTCTTTGTGATGCTTAGCACATCGCCCACCAGTATACTTGAGTATTTGCTGAAATTGCCGCCCTTTGACAGTATCGCAAGACCTATCGCCACAGAGCACGATGAAAATACCGATATAATGGTATCTGTTGACGCAGTGTTCAGACTGCCGATCTTGTTTAAAAGAAGCGCAAACACTATCGCAAATATCACCATGGCAAGTGAGGTATCAGCCATGCCGCATACCACACCGACAGCGATTCCGGTAAGTGCCGAATGTCCGAGCGCGTCTGAAAAGTATGCCATCTTTTTGTTTACAATCATGGTTCCCATTATGCCAAATAGCGGTGTGATGATGAGCACAGCGATAAGGGCATTTCTCATGAAATCATATTGAAGCCAGGAGGTTATATTCATTTGTGCTCCTCCTCTCTCACCCAGGATTCCTCTCCTGTGTAGAAAATTCTCTCAAATTCCCTGCTCTCAAACACTTCCTTCACAGTCCCCTGCTTTGCTACTGTCTTATCAAGCAGCACAACATGGTCTGCGTACTTTGCAACATAATCCAAATCATGTGATATGAGTATGATTGCAAGGTCATAGTGAGTCTTTAAATAATCCATGGTCTTATAGAAAAGCTCCATGCCGTTTTGGTCTATTCCGGACACCGGCTCATCCAACAGCAGCAGATTTGGCTCGTCCATGATTGCCATGGAAAGAAGCACTCTCTGCAGCTGTCCTCCCGAGAGGTTGCACACCTGCTTGTCGATGAGCTCCTCAGCCTCAAATACCTCGAGTGTCTCCCTTATCTTTGCCTCTATCTTTTTACTCTTTGGCAGAAAAACAGGATAATTGTACTGATAGCTTGCTATGAGGTCATACACGCTGACCGGTGTGTTTTTCTCGATATTAACAGACTGCGGCACATAGCCGATTTTAAGCTTAGCCATATGTCCGTCCTTAGTATCCTTGAACTCAATCGTACCGGTGTGAGGTATCTCGCCTAGTATCGCCTTTATGAGTGTGGATTTTCCGGCACCGTTTTGGCCTATTATGACATTGAAGGAGCCGCAATGTATGTGCATATTTACATCCTCAAGCACAGTCTGCTCTCCGAAGCTCACTCCAAGGTTATTTATTTTTATGCAATGAAAGCCACATGGCTGTATTATTTTCCGCATATTTTCTCCAATTTTATTTAGTAAATGCCTCTTTGATAAGCTCTATATTGTGCTCCATACCATAAAGATAGCTGTCCTTGTCGTACTCTCCCCTGTTGAGAGGGTCGATATAAACCACATGCACATCTGTCTCACGCGATACGGTATCTCCCATGCTCTTTCCGTAGAGCTCCTCAGCGAGTATTACAGACACTGAGTCATCCTTTATGGCACCTATTACCTGTTTTATCTCACCTGCGCTGACTGAGCGTTCCTCGTCAAGGTCTAACAGGTAGCATGCATTCATGGAAAAATCATCAGCCACATACGCATAGGCCTCATGGAATATGATGATATTCTGTCCATTGGTAAGACTCTTTATGCTATTTATCTTTTCTTCAAGCACTGCAAGCTTTGCATCATATGCTTTTGCATTTGCATAATATTCATCAGCATGCTTTGCATCCTTTTCGGCAAGCCGAAAGGCAATTGTCTGAACCATGGTGCGGTAACGCGGTACGCTCATCCATGCATGGGCATTCTCATCACCATGGTCATGATCGTGCGCGCTATCTGATTCTGTGTCTGCTTCGTGGTCATGGTCGTGGTCACTGTCCGATTCTGTGTCTGCTTCGTGATCATGGTCGTGGTCACTGTCCGATTCTGCATCTGCATCGTGATCATGGTCGTGGTCACTGTCTGCATCATCCTCAGAAAGAAGTGCCACATCCTCACAGGCCTCAACCACATCAAGCTTCGGATACGCCTTTGCCACATCAGACATAAACGACTCTATACCGCCTCCGTTTATTACAAAAACATCGGCAGTGGATAAAAGCTTCATATCCTCCGGTGTGAGCTGAAAATCGTGCAGACAGCCTGTCTGTGGCTCGCTTAGGTTTTCAAGTCTCACTCCTTCCACACCGTCTACTACGTTTAAAGTAGCAATATACATGGGATAAAAGGATGTCACGACAGTAAGCATATCGTCAGCTTCGTCAGTATTTTTTGCACTGTCCGAAGCATCTGACATTTCACCGGCAGCTCCTGTTTCACCTGCCGTGTGTTCATATGCCATTACCGCAAGCGTACACACTATCAATATACACAAAAACATAATGCCTACAAATTTGCATTTATTCTTCATATATTAAATATTCGCCTTTCTTTCTATAACTTTATTTCTTTTTATGATTATTAACGCTTTTTTTGCTCTTGGCCTTATCTCTGCGTTCTTTAGTCTTTTTGGCAACCGGCTTTCCGGTCTTCTTCCAGCGCTCCTTTTTGTGCGGTTTTGATGCAGCGGCTCTTTTTGCAGCTGATTTTGCCTCGCGCTTTGCTGCCTCCTCCTGCTTCATGGCAAGAAGCGTCTCCTCGTCAAATACGAGTGAATCTATGAGATTCCAGATTTCGTCCCTGCCTTCCTTTGACATGGACGAAAACGGTATAACTACCGTGCCCGGCTTCACATGAAGCACATCCTTGATAGTCTTTATGTGTGCGGCAATCTGGCTTTTTTTCAATTTATCAGATTTGGTTGCAATGATGATCGGTGCAAAGCCCTGGTTTACCATCCAGTCATACATCATGATATCATTGTCAGATGGCTCATGCCTTATATCTATTAAAAGAAACACTGCCTGAAGCTTTTTTGAGGTGTGAAGATAGTTTTCTATCATCTGTCCCCATTTGGCTTTTATCTCGATATTGGCGTTGGCATAGCCATAACCCGGCAGATCGACCAGATACATGGCGTCATTGACGTTATAAAAATTGATGGTCTGTGTCTTGCCGGGCTGTGAAGAGATCCTGGCAAGTGACTTTCTGTTCATGAGCGCATTGATCAGTGACGACTTGCCTACATTTGACTTGCCGGCGAATGCCACTTCATTATACTCATTGTCAGGGATTGTGCTTGTAATTCCGCAAACTGTCTCTAAATTAACACTTTTAATTACCATAATCTCTTCCTCATTCTTATTTTACAAATGCTATCTTCTCCACCTGTGAAAATCTCTCCACCGGCACGATTTCCATGCCGTCTGTTATTTCTTTTGAAATCTCCTCCAGGTCCTTTTCATTATCCTTTGGAATACATACTGTTTTTATTCCGATTACTTTGGCTGCAAGCAGCTTTTCCTTGAGTCCTCCTATCGGAAGCACCCTGCCGCGCAGTGTTATCTCGCCTGTCATGGCTACATCTGCCCTGACAGCTCTGTCTGTAATGGCTGAGAGCATGGCTGTCGCCATAGTGATACCTGCAGATGGTCCGTCCTTTGGCACTGCGCCCTCCGGGATATGTATATGGATGTCATGCTTCGTATAAAACTCTGCATCAATGCCATATTCTTCGCTTATTGAGCGCACATAGCTAAGTGCCGCCTGTGCCGACTCCTTCATCACGTCGCCTAGCTTACCGGTGAGCACGAGCTCACCCTTGCCCGGCAGCACATTCACCTCAACCTCGAGTGTGACTCCGCCCACGCTGGTCCATGCCAGGCCTCTAACAATTCCAACCTCTGCGTGATCATTTTTCTTCTCCGGACTGTACTTCGGATTGCCCAGATACGTCTTAAGATTGGTCTTTGTAACCTTTACAGCAGCTTCGCTGTCCTTGAAGATTTCCCTGGCAGCCTTGCGGCACAGCTTGCCGATAGTCCTCTCAAGGCTTCTGACTCCGGCCTCTCTGGTGTACAGCCTGATGATATCCTTTAAAGCACCATCTGTTATCGTAAGCTGTTCCTTTTTAATTCCGTTTTTGCTCTTTTGCTTCTCAATTAGGTGTTCCTTTGCTATGTGAAATTTCTCATTTTCAGTGTAGCTTGACACCTCAATAAGCTCCATCCTGTCAAGAAGCGGCTTTGGAATGCCTGAAACCTCATTTGCAGTTGCAATAAAAAGCACCTCCGACAAATCTACAGGCATCTCGATGTAATGATCCCTGAATCTGCAGTTCTGCTCACTGTCAAGCACCTCGAGAAGAGCGGCTGATGTGTCACCCTTGTAGTCACTTGACACCTTATCTATCTCATCCAACAGCATGAGAGGATTTGAAACGCCGGCCTGTCTTAAGCCATTTACTATACGGCCCGGCATAGCGCCGATATATGTCTTTCTGTGTCCACGGATTTCTGCCTCATCGCGCACGCCACCAAGAGAAATACGCACATATTTCTTCTCCAGTGCAGACGCAATTGAACGGGCTATGCTTGTCTTTCCTGTTCCCGGAGGACCTACAAGACAAATTATAGGACTCTCTCCCTTGCTTGTCAGATTTCTGACTGCCAGAAACTCAAGTATTCTCTCCTTGACATCCTTTAATCCGTAGTGATCATCATCGAGCACCTGTGCTGCATGGTCAAGATCCTTGTTATCCACAGACATCTTGTTCCACGGAAGCTCAAGTACAGTCTCTATATAGCCTCTCTCAACTGTGCTCTCTGATGAGCTGCTGCTCATATTTCTAAAGCGCTTTATCTCTTTTTTCGTCTTTTCCTTTACGTAGTCAGGCGCATCTAACTCAGATAGTTTTTTCTCATATTCATCAGCCTCCGAGTCAGCATTCTCGCCCAGCTCCTCACGTATCACACCAAGCTGTTCACGAAGCACATACTCCTTCTGATGCTTGTCCACACGAACCTTTACTTTTTTCTGAAGCTCATTCTTTATGGAAATAACCTCCACCTGGGAGAGAAGTAATGATACTATAACCTGATATCTGTCATTGATATCCTCTGCCTCAAGCACCTGCTGCTTAAGCTCATATGACACCGGCAGATTGTTGGTTACATAATCAATGAGCTTTTCAAGATCCTCATACTGATCTATCTGTCTGATAAGCTCCTTGCTGATTTTGCCGACGACTGCCGCATATCTGTGAAAAGCCTCTCTGACTCCGAGAAGCATGGCTTCCCTGAGATCATCCGGCAGGCTGTCTGCATTACTATCACAATAACAGATTTCTGCCTCAAGGTACTTCTCATTACCGGTAAAGCCAAGCAATGCTGCCCGGCTTATTCCATCTACAAGTATTCTCACAACATCATTCTGTAATCTGACAACCTGCTTTATGTCAGCAACAATACCCATCTGATAGAGGTCTTCCTGAGTCGGGTCCTCACTGTCCACATTCCTTTGTGTGACAAGATAAATCTTTTGATCCTGCTCCATAGCCTCCTCGACAGCACGAAGGGAGCGCTCTCTGCTGATGTCGAAATGGGCAATCATCCCCGGCAGAATAGTAAGCCCTCTCAGCGCTACTGCAGGCATATTCATAATCTGTTCTTCCACTTATATCTCCTGTATTATTGCACAGCCATGCATAACAAACCGCTGTGCAATTTATATTATCCGATGCTGTATCTTTTGTAAAATACCGCCATGTACTTATGATGCCGCTTTTTCCTCGATATATGCCTCCGGCACACACTCACCATCTAGCTTTAAGTTTTCCTCAACTGTATCCTTGTCGATTACGCACTTGCTGATGCTCTTGTCTGACGGTATACGATACATAAGGTCAAGCATAACAGCCTCCATGATGGCACGAAGTCCTCTGGCCCCTGTCTTTCTCTCAAGTGCCTTGTCAGCGATGGCATTTACTGCATCGTCTGTGAACTCAAGCCCTACTCCGTCAAGCTCAAAAAGCTTGGTGTACTGCTTGATAAGCGAGTTCTTAGGCTCCTTAAGTATACGGATAAGTGCATCCCTGTCGAGTGCCTCGAGAGAAACGGTAATAGGTACACGTCCGATAAACTCAGGAATCAATCCAAACTTTACAAAATCCTGTGGGAGTGCATGCTTAAACGCCTCTCCTACATTGAGCTCTGTCTTTGACTTTACATCTGAATTGAAGCCTATAGATGATGTATCCATACGACTGTCGATAATTTTTTCCAGACCATCAAATGCTCCACCGCAGATAAAAAGTATATTAGTAGTATCAATAGGAATAAGCTCCTGCTGCGGATGCTTTCTGCCGCCCTGTGGCGGTACAGATGCCTCTGTGCCCTCAAGAATCTTTAAAAGAGCCTGCTGTACACCCTCGCCTGACACATCTCTGGTGATTGAGACATTCTCTGATTTCTTTGTAATTTTATCTATCTCATCTATATAAATGATACCATGCTCTGCACGCTCGATATCATAATCTGCCGCCTGAATAAGCTTTAATAGGATATTCTCCACATCCTCACCTACGTATCCTGCCTCTGTAAGTGTTGTAGCATCAGCGATAGCAAATGGAACATTTATCACTCTGGCAAGTGTCTGCGCAAGAAGTGTCTTTCCTGAGCCTGTAGGTCCAAGCATGAGAATATTACTCTTCTGAAGCTCTACATCTGATGTATCACCTGCCAGAACTCTCTTATAGTGATTGTAAACAGCAACCGAAAGCACCTTCTTTGCCTGGTCCTGTCCTATTACATAATCGTCCAGAAACGCCTTAAGCTCCTCCGGAGTAACAAGATTTATATCATCCTTAGCGCTGCTTTTGTCCTCATGGCCATCTACGCCTTCTTCCTCAAGAATCTCGGCACATATATCTATACACTCATCGCAGATAAAAGCTCCATTAGGTCCGGAAATCAAACGATTTACCTGGTCCTGTGTCTTACCGCAAAATGAGCAGCGAATCTTTCCGTCGTTTTTTCCTGCCATTATTAACTCCTTTTATTGCATGAGGGCATCCCATATGGGGTACCCTCTTAAATTCATCTAACTTCTGATTATCTGTTTGTTATTACACTGTCTATGAGACCATACTCTGCGGCTTCCTGTGCTGACATATAGTTGTCTCGCTCTGTATCAGCTGCAATTGTCTCGTATGGCTTGCCTGTATTGGCTGCTAAAATTTCGTTTAATCTCTTCTTTGTCTTTAAAATATTTTCTGCAGCAATCTGAATCTCAGTAGCCTGACCCTTTGCACCGCCAGATGGCTGATGAATCATAATCTCTGCATTTGGAAGAGCATATCTCTTGCCCTTTGCACCGCCTGCAAGAAGGAAAGCTCCCATGCTTGCTGCAAGACCGATACAGATTGTTGAAACATCACACTTGATGTACTGCATAGTATCGTAAATAGCAAGTCCTGCTGTAACCATTCCACCCGGTGAATTGATGTAAAGGTGGATATCCTTATTCGGATCCTCGGACTCAAGGAATAAAAGCTGGGCAACAACAAGGCTGGCTGTTGTCTCATTTACTTCCTCTCCAAGGAAAATGATACGATCTTTTAATAATCTGGAGTAAATGTCGTAGTTGCGCTCTCCTCTGCTGGTCTGTTCAATGACATATGGTACTAAACTCATATAAAATACCTCCTTTATAAAAGCTCAAAAGACCGGCTCAGAAAATAGGCTTCTGAGCCAGTCAATCAAATCTTGATTCAAAAATCTTATTCTTCTGTAGACTCTTCTGCATCAGCCTTTTTCTTTGCCTTTGCACGCTCTTTAACGTTGTCCATGATAAGATCTACGGCCTTTGTGATAGCAATGTCTTTCTTCATAGACTCCTTCTCAGCATCTCCCATGTACTCTTTAAGCTTATCAGCCTCCATGCCGTATGCCTTAGCCATCTTCTCTACCTCAGCATCGATATCTGCATCAGTAACCTCGATGTTTTCCTCCTTGGCAATCTGCTCAAGTACAAGGCTGCTCTGGATACGTGTTGTAGCCTCAGGACGAACCTGATCCTTAAGCTGGTCAACTGTCATGCCTGAGAACTGTAAGTACTGCTCCATTGTAAGACCGCTCTGTGCGATTCTCTGAGCGAACTCCTCAACCATTGTCTCACACTGTGTCTCAATCATTGCCTCAGGAAGATCCATCTTTGACTTATCGATAATCTTCTGGATAGCCTCATCCTCTTTAGTCTTCTTAGCTTCTGTCTCTTTCTTCTCTGTGAGGTTCTTTTTGATTTCCTCTTTGTACTCAGCTAATGTATCAACACCTGCTGCATCCTGTGCAAACTCATCATCAAGCTCAGGAAGCTCCTTAGCCTTGATCTCGTTGATCTTAACCTTGAATGTAGCCGGCTTTCCTGCAAGGTCTGCTGCCTGATACTTCTCAGGGAATGTTACATTGACCTCAACCTCATCGCCTGTGTTCTTTCCTACTAACTGATCCTCGAATGTATCGATGAATGTGTGTGAACCAATCTCTAATGGATGATTCTCACCCTTTCCACCCTCGAAAGCTACTCCGTCAACAAATCCCTCAAAGTCGATAACTGCTGTATCTCCCTCTGCTACAGGACGATCTGTAACTGTAACTGTTCTTGCATTTTTGTTTCTCTGGTTCTCAAGCTCAGCGTCAACCTCTTCATCAGAAACTGATGTGTCGATCTTTGTAACTGTAACGCCCATGTACTTACCAAGAGTAACCTCAGGTCTTACAGCAACCTCTGCTGTGTAGATGAAAGGCTGTCCCTTCTCAATCTGAGTAACCTCAACTGTTGGGCGTGAAACAATGTCAACACCGCTCTCGTCAACTGCACCTGCGTATGTCTGCTGCATAAGAATGTTTGCTGCATCCTCGTAGAACACACCTGCTCCATACATTTTCTCAATCATAGCTCTTGGCACTTTTCCTTTACGGAATCCAGGTACACTAATCTGTTTCTTCTGCTTCTGATATGCAGAATCCAATGCTTTCTCTAATTCCTCAGCTGCTACCTCAATAGTAAGCTTCGCCATATTATGCTCTAAATTCTCAACCTGTACACTCATGTCAATCGTTATCCTCCTTAAAAATATATATGAATGGTATGTACATCAAATGTAATGTGGGCATGCTTTTTAAACTGCTAAGCCCAGTCATTGGATGATTATAACACAACAAATCCACTATTTCCAGTGTTTTTTACATTAAATTTGCTTTTGTGTATAATTCCATAAATTGTCAGCAATACCAAAACATATTTTTGTCATTTTACGGCATAATATTTCCATACACATACAGCTTGTGTATAACGTTTTAAAAGGAGGTATTGCATTATGGCAGCATCAAGTAGTAAAAAGGCTTCTGTACCGGAGGCAAAAGAGGCTATGAGCCGTTTCAAGGAAGAGGTTGCTTCAGAGCTTGGAGTTCCTTTAAAAGAGGGCTACAACGGTGACCTTACTTCTAAGCAGGCCGGTTCAATCGGTGGCGAAATGGTCAAGCAGATGATCATGAAGCAGGAGCAGCAGATGAAATAAGCTCTGCAATAGCAGGCTTCAAATGTACGCTTCAAATGCAAGCATAAAAAGAGGCCGCGCACCATGGGGTTGGTGTGTGACCTCTTTTGTTATAATACTAATAATATGATTATTTGCTGAACGTTGTATTAGTATACCAGTCCCTGTCGAATATGCTCTACTGTGGCATCGTCTGTGAAGTATCTGACAAGCTCGAGTGCAAACGCAATAGCTGTTCCCATTCCACGACTTGTAATCACATTGCCATCCACAACTACAGGCTGCTCAAGCCATTGTGCACCGAGCAGCTTTTCCTCAAAGCCCGGATGACAGGTAGCTTTTTTGCCCTCAAGTATATGATTCTCACCGAGCACGCTAGGCGCTGCACATATCGCTGCAACAAGTTTTCCCTCAGCGGCAAAGCTCTTAATTGTCTTTACTACTGTCTCATCCGCACCGAGGTTTAATGTACCCGGCATGCCTCCCGGCAGTACGATTGCATCGTAGCTGTCAAAATCAGCCTGTGCCTTTGTGGTATCTGTCTTAAATGTCACCTGATGAGAGCTTGTCACCTCGGCTTTTTCCGTGATTGATATGGTTTCAATCTCAAGCTTTGCTCTTCTAACTATATCTACTACTGTAAGTCCTTCAATCTCCTCACAGCCGTCTGCCATAAAAATTCCTACTTTAATCATATTTTTCTCCTTTATTTTTCTTTGATAATACTATGATACCTTTTGACCCTTTAATCATACTATAAAAAGCTGCGGTTCGTCCTTGAATTTTTAAATACCGGTCATTATAATCATATATAAATGATATGAGGGTAAAACAAAAGTATAAACCGTAACTATAAATCTACCAGTAACCTGAAAGGATATACCATGGAAATCGAAAGAAAATACTTACTTAAACAGCTTCCTTCCAATTTAGACAGCTACGCGAGCAAAAAAATCGCCCAGGGCTATCTGTGCACCTCGCCTGTTGTCAGAGTCAGACGCTCAAATGACAGCTATTATATGACCTACAAGGGAGCCGGTCTTATGGTGCGCGAGGAGTACAATCTTCCTCTCACAAAAGAAGCCTACGACCATCTTGTCCAAAAGATTGACGGTCGTCTCATCGAAAAGACACGCTATCTCATACCTCTTGACGGTGGTCTGACCGCAGAGCTTGATGTATTTGAGGGTGATCTGGCTCCTCTTACACTTGTGGAGGTTGAATTCGACTCTGTCGACGCAGCAAATGAATTCACAGCGCCTGACTGGTTTGGCGATGATGTCACTGAATCCGGCAAATATCACAACAGCTATCTGAGCCGATTGGAAAATTCATAGTACTGCCTGGTCTTTATCGTATTCTTTAAATCATCATACCGCTTTTGCAATGGGCCCTCAGGAACTACAACATCCATAACCACCGCTATGTCATCTATAAGGCGATCGGTTATGATATCCCTCATTGAAATAAGTATATTGTACTTCTCTTCAAAGGTATCCGCATCAAGAAACTCCAGCAAACGCGGATCCGGTGCCGGCTCATAACATGCCTGTGTCTGAACACTCACAGCTTCAGGTGCATTAGCTGCAATCGCATTAGTGCTCAAAGAAATACTCTTTCCCGACATATCCTCCGGCTTATCCTTAAGTGTGATCTTCTCAAATCTGTATTTCTGCTTCACATCGGGATATTTCTCATGGTCCACCTCGCTTACAAACATGTCGAGTGGTCTGGCGTATATCCCAAAATCATCGTATAAAGCCTGATAAATCACAAGCTTTTCCCCTGTCTCTGAATGTGTCGCCACTGTAACTATCTGATACAGCTTATTCTTAAAGTGCCTGTAAAGCTCTCCGGGCTTTGGTGTTCTGTCCATCATTTCTGCCTCTTTTCCTATTATTTAAAAGTTGTTAATCATGTCTAAGCCTTCCCCAAGGAAATCTCTCTCAAACTCCAGATTGCCGCTGTATCCCATGGCAATCAGATCCTCAACACTGCCAAACATGCTCTGTGTCTCAGCCTCTATAATCTTTGCACCGTCTGCCGCTTTGGTATGCAGTGTCTGGCAGTTTCTTGAGTGCTCCTGAGCCAGCCTCTGCTGTGCCTCGCTATGTCCGTGCATAGTCTCAAGCTCTTTTTGTGTCGTATCATCCGCAAAGCGTGCGTTATTTTTCACGGCTCTCTGCACTATATCCGGATTGCTCTGCTGTGGTCTCTGAGGCTGATGTGCTCTCTGCTGCATCTGTGGCTGTTGTTTCTGCTGATATGTCTGGTTCAATGCATTCATACCCGACTGAACTGTATTCTGCATGCTGTTCCATATCTGCTGCATCTGCTTCTGCTGCGGTCTCGGTTTGTTTGGCTGCGTATTTTTGTTGCCTGCGCTCTTTGATTTTTTGTTAATGTAAAAAACAGCTCCTAAGATAATTGCCCAAATTATAACATCCATATTCTGCTCCTTTATCAATCTGCATTTTCTATGTCAATCCCTGAATATCCTGCACATATCGCGCAGTATGTACTCTGCTGTCTGTTCCGGCTCCCATTGCTTTGTAACACCCACAAGCAGCGGATTAAGCTCCGACAGTATCCTTGCCGTGCGCCGGTCTGTCGTGCCCTCATACTTATCGTTTATGGCCTCAGCCTGCTTCACACATGCCTCAAGCTGCTTTAATATATCCTTCCAGAACTCCTCGTAATATATCTCATGCACTCTCTTAGTCTTTTGTGTGAAATTTAGCTCTGCAAGCTCTTTGTTGCTGTGCCCCAGATAGAAATATGACAGAGCAAACAAATCAGGCTTTTTCCTTTCAAGCCCCTCATTTGTCAGGTGTATCAGATTCTCTATCTCACTCTGTAAAATGATACCGTTGTCAAAGGATGACAGATATCTCTCCCCCTGCTTTACAACAGAGTCCAGAGTCGTGTGAAAATCCGTGTCCACCTTGCTGATTAAAAATTCATCGTCAAACATGCCGCTTTTCGCTTTGCAAGCCTTTATCAGCTCTCCAAAGTGCTTCCGGTCTGTTCCTGTGAGCTCACAATACCCGATAACTTGTTGCTCAAGCTCCTTTAAATCTGAAAGCAGGCTGCTTAAGCCTGTCTTCACGCCATAATAGCGCTTTGCAACACCGGAGGAATTCTTTTTGGTTTTGACATACAGCTTAAGCCAGCTGTTGACCACTGTCATGTCGGCACCCGCCGTATCCATCGCTGTCTTAAATTTCTTTTCCGTATCACTTAGTCCTAAAATCATCACACACCCTCAAACATCATTCTAAAACTATATAATAACAATTCTACACCATTATCATATTTTTTTAAAGAGCCTTTTTTCGCTCTGAAAAGCCTACTTTAATCGCAAAAAAGGAAGCCATACAATAGCTGTATGACTTCCTATATACTCTGCATGTTATTCGCATCGTCGTGCAAATGGCACGAGCGGCTTTGTTATGATAGCAAAATCAGATTAACGACCGAACTGCATATCGTTGTTACCTGATTTTGTTGTGAACATCTCAAGCATGTTGATTGGATCGTTGTAATCCATAAGCCATCCCTCACGGGCGAAATCAAACTGTCCGTCCTTACGGCTGTTAAGGAATACGTTCCACTCCTGCTGCTCAACCTTTAAGTTGATACCTACCTTTGAAAGATCAGCCTGGATAGCCTCACCAATCTTTACATTGGCCTCTGAGTTGTTTACGAGGTATGAGAACTCGACAGTCTGGTTTACCTGGCCTGTGCTCTCATCTAATAATCCGATAGAAGCAAGAAGCTCTTTAGCCTCCTCAAAGTTCTTATCGTAATCTGTGCCGTAATAGTCCTTGTTCTTGAACTCGCCACCGTTACCATCTGTAACGCCCTCTGGGATAAATGTTGTGGCAATCTTCTGTCCGCCCTGGGCGATTGTATCGATAATGTACTGACGATCGATAAGAAGACAGATTGCTTTTCTGAATACCTTAGCCTGGTCAGCATCTAATCCAAGTTCTGAGTAGAGCTTAGAGTTAATGTTGAAGCCTACGTAGTATGTTCCAAGGTTGTCAACTGTGTAGAACTCGCTTGTCTTCTTAGCTGCCTCAATCTCTGCTGTAGGAATTGAATCAATAAAATCAAGGTCACCGTTCTGGTAAGCTGTGTAAGCTGAAACATCATCAGATGTAAGCATTACGTTCATCTCATCAACTGTTACATTGTCAGCATCCCAATAGTTAGGATTCTTAACATATGTCATGCTTGAATCATGCTTCCACTCCTTGAGTGTGAATGCACCGTTTGTAACGAACTTGTCGCTTGCATCGTTTGCCCAGTCATCATTTCCCTCTACTGACTTCTGGTTTACAGGGAAGAAGAATGGGAATGCACATAAGTCAAGGAAGTATGGTGTAACTGCTTTAAGCTTGACAGTAAGAGTCTTTCCATCATCAGAAGCTACTACATCATCAGCAGCAAGACCCTTTGTATCATCATATCCTGCGAATACTGCGCAAAGGTAGCTGTAATCTGCAGCTGTCTTAGGATCTGCAGCTCTCCTCCAAGACCACTCGAAATCCTTTGCAGTAAGCTCATCACCGTTTGACCACTTAAGACCGTCACGCATTGTGAATGTGTATGTGAGGCCATCCTCAGAAACCTCATAGCTCTCTGCACATGCAGGCTCAAGCTTGCCCTCAGCGTTGTAACGCATAAGACCCTCAAAGCTGTTTACTGCAAGACATCCGCCGTCAACAGTACTGTTTAATGCAGGATCGATATGATCAGGCTCTGATGCCATGAAGATGTTTAACTTTCCGGCATTCTTTGTGTTCTTTGCATTGTAGAAGTATTTCATACCCTCTACTGTTGAGTATACGTCTGTGACATAATCCTTGAGCATATACTGGTCATTGTAGTAGTAAAGTGGAATAACACACCATGTATCCATAAGCATATCCTCTGCCTGGTGCATCATCTCTGCACGCTTTGCAAGATCTGCTTCTGTACGGATAGATTCTACTAACTCATCATAGCTTGTCCAGTCTACGGCTGTTGATACAGCAGTATCAGAATTATCGTTAGTAGTTGTTTTGTTGTTGCTCTTGCTTCCACAAGCAGTCATGCCAAGTGCCATAGCTGCAACAAGAGTAAGTGCTACTAATCTCTTTTTCATCTTTCTTCCTCCTAATTAATTAATATGAAAAATAAATTTATGTTAGAACCGGCACATGTGGCTTAAGCTATATGCCGGTAAAAACCTTATATTAGCGGTTGAAGCATGCAACCATATGTCCGTTTCCTCTGTCTGTAAGCTCCGGACGTGCTGCTGCACACTGTTCTGTCGCGTATTTACAGCGCGAACGGAATGGACAGCCGCTAGGCATGCGAAGAGGTGAAGGAACATCTCCCTCAAGCACGATTCGCTTGCTGTGTCTGGCAGTCTCAGGATCCGGAATCGGAACTGCTGAAAGCAGCGACTGTGTGTACGGATGGATTGGATTGTCCATCAGCTCATCTGCATCTGCAAGCTCCATCATATGGCCCAAGTACATAACAGCTATTCTGTCAGAGATATGCTGCACTACAAGCAGATCATGCGCTATAAACAGGTATGATAACCCTCTCTCCTTCTGCAGATCCTCAAACATGTTGACTACCTGAGCCTGAATTGAAACATCAAGTGCCGATACCGGCTCATCACATACGATAAACTTCGGATCTACTGCAAGCGCTCTTGCTATTCCGATACGCTGTCTCTGTCCACCCGAAAACTCATGTGCATAACGTGTGGCATGGTCTGCGTTTAGTCCAACTGTCTCCATGAGATCCATAATCATCTCATGGCGCTCTTTCTTGCTATTATAGAGCTTGTGCACATCGAGAGGCTCTCCGATGATATCCTCAACCGTCATACGAGGGTTGAGTGATGAATACGGATCCTGGAATACCATCTGCATCTGCTTACGGTAAGGATGCATATTCACATCTATCTTCTTCTCACTGTCAAACAAAACATTGCCGTCGAACTCAATGCGTCCAGCTGTCGGCTGGTACAGACGTAAAAGAGTACGTCCTACGGTTGTCTTTCCACAGCCTGACTCGCCAACAAGTCCAAGCGTCTCACCCGGCTTTATGGCAAATGACACATCATCGACTGCCTTTAATTCCATCTTTTTAAATCCGTCATGAACAGGGAAATACTGCTTCAAATGGTCTACCTTGAGCAGGTACTCGTTGTTATTTGTCTCATTACTCATTTGATTTTCCCTCCTCCATCATATTCTTAATATTCATCCAGCATGATGCGAGATGATCCTCTCCAACCCAGATTTCCTCCGGCTTTTCGGTGAGACATATCTTCATAGCGGCATCACAGCGAGGGCAGAATGCACAACCATCTGGCATGTTGAGCATATTGATTGGTGTGCCTCCGATAGGAACAAGCCTGGTTTTTGAATTGGTCTTTGTAGGGATTGAACGAAGCAGTCCCTTTGTGTACTCATGCGCCGGGCTGTAGAATATGGCATCTGCTGTTCCTCTCTCACACACACGGCCGCCGTACATAACTATGATCTCATCACACATTGAAGCAATGACACCCAGATCATGTGTAACCATGATGATGGCCATGCCGAGCTTTTCCTGCAATGACTGCATAAGCTCAAGAATCTGTGCCTGGATAGTCACATCAAGAGCTGTTGTCGGCTCATCTGCGATAAGGATATCCGGCTCACAGGCTAATGCCATAGCTATCATGACACGCTGTCTCATACCACCGGAAAGCTCATGAGGGTACTGATTTACACGCTTCTCAGGCTCATTAACGCCTACAAGTGTGAGCATCTCTATAGCACGCTCTTTTGCTTCCTTCTTTGTACGGTCTGTGTGAAGAAGCACTGCCTCCTCAAGCTGGTAGCCTACCGTAAATACCGGATTAAGCGATGTCATAGGATCCTGGAAAATGATTGAACAGCATTTTCCTCTGAAATCTGCCATTTTCTTTTTGTTCCATTTGGTGATATCCTCACCCTTATATTTTACTGAGCCGCCTGTGATGGCACCATTCTCAGCAAGAATCTGCATGATTGAATATGCTGTAACTGACTTTCCTGAGCCTGACTCTCCTACGATTCCAAGAGTCTTTCCCGGCTCAAGCTTAAAGCTGACACCGTTTACAGCTGATACGTCTCCGTTATCGGTCTTGAAGGTAGTGTGCAGATCAGATACTTCAAGAACAAACTTATTATCTTCCATCTTACTCACTCCTTACTATTTCGATAATTTAGGGTCAAATGCATCTCTTAAGCCGTCACCGATAAGATTCAATGTAAGAACAATGATACAAATCGTAAGCGCCGGGAAAATAAGACGCAATGGGTAGCTCTGGAGTCCGCCACGCGCTGTATTTGCCAACGAACCAAGTGAAGGCATAGGAGCCGAAACACCAAGTCCGATAAATGACAGATAACTCTCAGTAAAGATGGCTGATGGTATCTGAAGCGCTGTAGTAATGATGATTACTGACAGACAGTTCGGTAAAATGTGTTTTCTGATAGTGCGGGCTGATGATGTTCCGATACACTTTGCTGCGAGAATGTACTCATTCTGCTTAATGGTAAGAATCTGACCTCTTATAAGTCTTGCCATTCCTACCCAGTAAAGCAATCCAAACACTATGAAAAGTGCAATCATGTTGACACCGAGCTTTGAAAGCACTGTACCCTTTATTACAGGTGTCAGCACCTCATTTAATACAACTGCGAGTAAAATGATGAGCAGCATATCCGGCAATGAATAAATGATATCTACTATTCTCATCATAACCATATCTACCTTGCCACCGCAGAAGCCTGATACGGAACCGTAAATGATACCGATTATAAGCACAAGCAGTGATGCAAACACACCGACTCCCAGAGAAACACGAGCTCCGTAAACAACACGGATAAAATAGTCTCTTCCGAGCTCATCTGTGCCAAAAATGTGCGGGAACAGCTTCTCACCTGCATCAATCTGTGCCTGCTCAGCATCGCTGTACTGGAAAGGTCCTAAGTTCTGTGCACCCTTAACGATATCTGCATAGCCGTAAGGCACAATCTTTGGTGCCAGAAGAATAACCAAAATAAGTAAAACCAAAACTATAATAGAACCCATAGCCAGTGGATTTTTGCGGAGTCTCTTAAGACCATCCTTAAAGAAGGTAGTTGACTCACCCATAACCTCCTGCTGGCGTTTCTCTTCATCTGATGCCTTGGCAAAATCCTTCATATCGAACTTGCTAAGGTCAATCTGTGTGGAGAAAGGAGCTCTCTTCATATTATCTTTCATCTTTATCTCTCCTTAATCAAGCTTAATACGTGGATCAATCACTTTGTATACAATATCTGTAATGAGGTTCGCGCCTACCATGATGACAGCAAGGAAAAGTGTTGTGGCCATAATCATTGTGTAATCACGGTTTGTGATACAGCTTACGAACTTGGAACCGAGTCCTCCGATATTGAAAATACTCTCAATAACCATTGAACCTGTGAGGATACCACCAATCATAGGTCCCACATATGTGATGACCGGAATGAGCGCATTACGAAGCGCATGTACAAATATAATCTTGTACTGATGTACACCCTTGGCCTTTGCCGTACGGATGTAATCCTGTCCGAGTGCATCAAGCATTGAAGTCTTTGTAAGTCTTGTAATATATGCCATCGGTGAAAGTGACAGTGACAGCACCGGAAGTAATATCATGTTGCTTCCTGAGCTGAAAGCCTGCACCACGCCAAGCTTTATACAGAAGAAATAAAGTAATAACGTAGCGATGACAAATGACGGCATCGACGTAATCAGTGTGACGAAGAATACTATAACTCGATCCGGCCACCTGTTTCGCATCAGCGCTGCTATCGAACCGAGCACCACTCCGAATACTATCGCAGTGAGCGCCGCTAAGAGTCCAAGCTTCGCTGAAATCGGGAAGCTCTCCCCGATGATATCTGAGATCGGACGGTCTGTCTTAAGACTAACACCGAAATCTCCGTGCAGCACGCCTGCCATGTAATTCTTGTACTGGACTATAAGTGGCTGATCCAGTCCGTAGCGTGCCTCAAGCTCTTTCATTACCGCCGGACTCTTTGCCTTCTCCGAATTGAATGGACCACCCGGAATTGCATTCATGGCAAAGAATGTAATAAGACTGATAATGAAGATTGTAAAAATAGCGAGAATAACTCTCTTTACAATGTACTTACCCATATTTTTCTCTCCCTCTTGGATTTGTATCGATAATGCATTATTTTTATTTTTTAAAGCATTATCACTGTACCACGTCAAAGTATTTTGTCTAATACGCAAAAAAGTGCGAATGACGTCATTGTCATTACACACTCCCTAATCTTGCTGTCTGATACAACTGTCGTTCTGACGCGAACAATTCTTTTTTATTATACACAGAAATCATACTTTGTCAATTGGATATATTTTCCTATATTATTTTTATTTTTGCATAAAAATTAGTCATATTTTTATAATACTCATTAATAAGGGCAGTTTATGCAGTCTATAAGCGTTATTTATACATTTTTATTCATTTTTATTTTTGCATTAATATATTAATTTTCAGTGCATGATTACTTTGAATTGTTAAGTACCAGCGTTATTCTGGCATTAAATGGGTATTTGGTGTATAATTACTTATCATTATATATCAAGGAGCCACCTATGCTTACATACGACGATGCACTCAATCTCAACTACTATAAAAAAACAACCTTTACCGGCTGGATGAACGGCATGCGCTTTCTCATAAAGCGTGAGGAGCCTGTCATCAAGGAAGCCACCGAGGATACTCCCGAGGAAAAGGGTGAGCCAATCTTTCATGCATGGATATGGCCGGGGCCGTATATTTTTGACCTGACTGACGACAGCAAAAAAACGGACAATACCTTTCCATTTACAGATGACGGTAAAAAACAGTGTGTAGACTGGATTAATGAGGTCATTAGTGCACACTCAAACGAATATCCGAAAAATAAAACAGATGGAGAAAACCTCTAAAAAACTCTTGACTTCTCACCAAAAATATTGTAGTATACGTTTTGTGAAAAAACACAAGGGCTTGTAGCTCAGCCGGTTAGAGCGCACGCCTGATAAGCGTGAGGTCGGAAGTTCGAGTCTTCTCAAGCCCATCCTTGTAATAAGCGTATTATGAAAGCCACGGATTGCTCCGTGGCTTTTGTTTTATGTGTATCTACACCTGCACAATGCGTCCGTGTCTGCCTATTCCTTTAAAAAATCCCGCATTTATTCCATCATACTTTTTGGCACTGCACTCAGAAATCATGAGCTGCTGCTTATATTTGTAATCATCCCACTCGAGAATTGCTGTGACGTAGGGCTGTTCCTCCATTACACGCACAGTAGTATTTTTCTTTGAAAACACAGGGTATTTTCCGGTGTATCCCTTTTGAAGCAGCTCCTGTTCAAGCGCTTTACGCTTTTCTTTTATGCGTTCATTTATCTGATTTCCGTAATTTCTCTCCGGATAATCCTTTGATGCCTTTATCACAAGCTTATAAATATACTGATAAAGCGGTACTCTTTTTGCATCGGCTAAATGTCTGCTCAAAAGCTTTTCCGTTTTCTCACATGGATTTGCCCTGTAGCGTGCAATGAGCTTAAGATAATCAATGTCCGAAACCTCCCTGCAAAGCTCCTCCATAATGTCTATTCCCTCTACACGGGCCGGAAAATGATACTCCATCAAATCGCCGGGTACCGGTGTCCATCTGCGAAACGGTGCAAAGTAAATAAGGCTCTGGATAAAGCATTCTGTCTCGTTGCAGTATTCCTTTCCCATGTACATATACTTGTCCGCGATGGTTCCTACCATATATACAAGCATGCGCCACTGCTCCTGTCCCTTTACCCAGAAATGTCCTATTTCATGGTATTTAAAGCATGCCTCATGCACATGCAAATTATCAAACCAGAGTGTCATCACATTGTCCTGCTGGTGAAGAATGAGTCCATAACCTTTTTCACTTCCTAAAACCAACGATGCCGAAATAATTTCTTCCTCGCTATGATAATCGCCCTTTAACACTGCATTTTCCACAGTCAGATAGCATTCCACCGCGTCATTCATGATATATGGGATTATATATTTGTCGTCACTTCTGCATATATCAAATGAACCGTAATCAAAGAGCTCTGCGAGCATGTAAAATGCGCGTGGCATATCCTCTTTTAAGCCAGGAAGTGCTTTTACTAAATCCTTGTAAGCCTGCATTGTGGTATCCTTTCGTATAGGAAAAAATGATAAAAAAATAAGAATTCCAGAAGTAATAAAAGCCTCTGAAACCCTTGTAAACAGTACGGGCAACAGGACTTGAACCTGCACGGTCTCCCACTAGAACCTAAATCTAGCGCGTCTGCCAATTCCGCCATGCCCGCAAACACCTTGACAGTATATCATTTTGTTTCATGTGTGTCAATATTATTTATCACATTACAAAAGTGAACTATTCACATTCAAACTGTATTTCCACAACAAACCGCTTCCCCTCAAGCCTTGCTTCAATACTCCCGCCCATTCTCTCCACAAGCTCCTTTGCAATCGAAAGTCCAAGCCCGCTCGATGATATGCTCCTCGCCTCATCGGCTTTGTAAAAGCGCTCAAACACCTTGTCCACGTCTATATCATCAGGATTTTTTACATCATTTGAAACCAAAATATGGACAATCCTATTTTTTGAAGTACGCTCGTCATCTGAAACCCTGCAATTGCACGAACCCTGCTGCCTCATCTGTATGCAGATGCTCTTCTGCCCATGCACCAGCGCATTTTTTATTACATTCTGAAACACCCGCCTGAGCGCCTGCACATTTGCAGTGATAAATATCGTGTCCTCACATATATCAAGTGACGGCTCAATGCTCTGCTTTTTCCACTCCTCATAATAAGAAAACACTGTCTGCTTTAAAAGTCTGCTGACACAGCAATTAGACAGCTCTAGCTTGAAGCTGTCATTTTTAAGCTTTGTGAACATGAAAAGCTCCTCGAGCATATCCTTAAGGCTTGTGATGCGCTCCTGGATGATATCTATATAATGCTCCTGCGCGCTCTTGTCAGTCTCATCCCTAAGCAGCTGAAAATAGCCGTCCAGCGAGGTAAGCGGAGTGCGGATATCGTGCGACAGGTTTGTGTACGTGTCAGATATCATCTGCTCCTTTTTTGCCGCCGCCTCACGCTGCCTGTGCCATTGCTCTAAAAATCTGTTTATGCGCTCCTTAAGCCTTCCGATATCAGCCATGTTGGTATCGGTTAAAAGGAGCATATTTGTATCCTTTTCGCATAAAAAATCAAGCTGTTCATTAATGTCACGAAGCTGTGCCCTTATCTTTAAGAGCACAGCTATTAAGACAGCAACCGAAACTGCAAGTATTACAGTCAGTATTTTCCAAATCATGTTTTATTCCTCATTTAAATCATCATGATACCTTTTGACCCTTTAATCATTATATATCCCTGCGTTTAAACACACCGTACACTGCAATCAATGACACTACCGCCCACACAGCGGCTACCGCAAATGCACCACCTACGGTCTTTACAGATGCACTCAGATCAAGCTCAGAAATCTTGTTGACTATAAGGTAATCATTTATATCAAAGTTCTTTACTCCGATTTTTTCAATAAGTATATTAATTCCGCTGAAAATCAATGTAAAGATACCTGTACACATACATACAGCGATAATCATGCTGATTACATTGTTTTTTATAATGATTGCCATTGCCATGACAAAATATACAAATAAAAGTGTGACCACATACTGGCTGCCAAGCATCTTAAATAAGTCTGCTGCATCTCCGAATTCTGCTCCATGTAAAAACAGCGGTGTCGCAATACACTGGACGATCACATCAAGTGCCATGGCCACAAAGGTAAATACCGAAAGCGCTATCATCTTTGAAAACAGCAGCACTCCACGGCACTTCACCTGTCCGCCTACGCTCTTTATATAGCCACTGTTTAGGTCAGCCGTTGAAAAGAGCACCGTAAATATAGCAAGTAAAAGAGCCAGGTCAAGCCCCGCTATATCGCTTTCAACCATATCTGCTATGGTCGGTATCTCATCTGACATGTCGGAATCGTCCACCTCAAGCCCAACTGTTGCCGTTGGTCCATTCGACGCTTCCGCTGATGCTGTATCGTATTCACCTGTTATCTCACTGTCTGACTCACTTACCATGTTGACCTGTTCATTTGTTTCAACGATGCTGTCTGCCGCCATGCTTCTGATAAGAGCTGTCATACAGCTCGTAGCGATTGCAAGCGCCATAGCAATTATCAATATAACATAAGCTGACTTTGTATGTATCAGTCTGTAAATATCCATTCTTACCGCATTAAACATTTGTCGCACCTCCTGTGATACTAAGGAAATATGTCTCAAGCTCCATTCCTGTGACCGCTAGCTGTGCCACCGAAACTCCTGCTGTGACCAGCGCTGTATTTAAGGCGGCGCTATCATTCAGACGCTCATAGACATCTATATGATTTTTGTCCACTATCATGTAGTGCACAAAGCCCATCTTATCGAGCACAGGCACTGCTTTATTTGGATTGTCCACTGTCAGTGTAATCTTCTCACTGCACTTGGAAAGCAGCTCCTCTCTGGTAATTTCCTGAAGCAGGGCTCCATTATTTATAATGCCGTAGTCTGTGGCAAGCTTTGAAAGCTCCTCCAATATATGGCTTGAAATAAACACAGTCATATCCTGCTGTGCACACAGATTCTGAATCGTATCACGCACCTCTGCAATTCCCTGTGGATCAAGTCCGTTGATAGGCTCATCAAGCACTAAAAGGTCAGGCTCTCCAACCAGCGCCATGCCGATTCCAAGCCTCTGCTTCATACCAAGGGAAAAATTCTTTGTCTTTTTCTTTCCCACATTTAACAGACCTACCTTATCAAGTATGCCCTCTGCATAGCCCTTTTTACTGATGCCGAAGAGACGGCACTTCATCTCGATATTTTCCTTCGCCGTCATGTTTGGATATACACCCGGTGCCTCAATCAGGCAGCCCACTCTTGAGCGTACCTTTGACAAATCCTTTCCAGCGTATCCAAACATAGATATCTCTCCGCTTGTCGGCTTTGCCAGACCACCGATCATTCTCATACAGGTAGTCTTGCCGGCACCGTTTCTGCCGATAAATCCATAGATTGCACCCTTTTTGATGTGGATATCCACATTGTCAACTGCCTTCTGGTGACCATACTGCTTGGTCAGTGCCTTTGTCTGCAATAATATTTCACTCACAATCAAATCTCCTTTTCTTTTATTCCTTAGCAACCCTTTAATCATAATATAAATGTAAAATCCTAATACATCGCTAACAAAAAGTAAAAAAAGAGTAAAGCTTGTTTACCTTTACTCTTTCATTTTGTAGCCTATGCCCCACACTGTCTCTATGTACTCGTCATCGGTCAGCTTTTTTATCTTCTTTCTTATATTGCTGATGTGCACATCAAGAGTCTTTGTCTCGCCAATATACGGTTCATCCCAGGCATATTCAAATATGTCCTCCTTGGCAAACACCTGTCTGGGATGCGCCATGAGAAGCTCAAGTATGGCAAACTCCTGCTTTGTGATGCCGTCAACAGCATTATCAGCTACGTAAAGCTGTCTTGAAATCCGATCGAGCACAAGCTGTCTGTGCTCTATTTTAACGGGTCCCGCTATGTATGTATTTGCAGTATCTCCCTGTCCGGTATCATTTTCTGCTTTTGTCTGGTTTTCCCCTGCCTGCCCCGACTTTGAAGGTACATCTGCCACCGCATGACGCAGCTGCACAGCCACTCTGGCAACGACCTCCTTTATCTCAAACGGCTTTGTGATGTAATCATCAGCGCCTGCCACGAGCAGATTGATTTTCTCATCCAGCTCATCCTTTGCCGTAAGGATTATCACCGGAAGTGACGCATCCATCTGCCGTATCCGTGCCAGAAGCTCCTCCCCTGAAAGCCCCGGAAGCATCAGATCCAATAGCACAAGCGCATAAGCTTCCCTTTCCAGCTTAAGCAAAAGCTCTCCCTCTGTGCCTGACCATGCCTGTCTTGTCCTATATCCGGCTTTTGAGAGCGCTGTCGCAAGCAGATCATTAATGTCCTTGTCATCCTCTATTATGAGTATCTCCCCGGATTTGTTGTCTGTCATAATATTCCCTTTCTCTATCTGTTGTACCACTTCTATATAACACTTTTTATATTCTAGAAATATCCCTCGACTCCCTGCACCAGTCCGTCTGCCAGATTTTCAAGTGTGGCATCGCTGTGGTCAGAGCATGCGTTGCCAAGCTCTACATCCACTGACGGTACCGTGCTGTATGAGGTCTGTGTCAGGTCTATCGCCATTGAGCCATTACCGTTTATCTTTGCTCCATGGGCGCGCAGTCCTTCTATCAGGCTTGCCCCAAGTGCATCATGCTGCTGCCAGTGCGATGCAACCGGCTCCATACCCTTTATACCTCCCGGCACTGATATGTAAAAGCAGCCCTTATCGTAGCTTAGTCCGTCGCCATCCCAGTGCAGAGCGATATGACAGTCTGCCGCATTATTGCAGATGACAGTACGTGCCACATTGTCAAGCTGTACATCGCTTCCGTCTCTTACCATAAGCACATCATAGCCTGCCGCAAGCAGCTTGTCCTTTAATATCTGCGCCATACGGAGTGTGACAGAGCTCTCCGGTGTACCGTCATTAAAAGACATACCACCTGAAACTGCTACTGCTTTTGTTGCGCCTGCGCCTGTTGTACCGCCTGTGGTCTTTGCCGAGCCATCCGGATGACAAAGTGTCTTCACAGAAGTGCCTCCGCTTGTACCGTGTCCAGCATTGACACCTACTACAATATTTTTGCGGTTTGCTGTGGCTTTGTACATAACCGCACAGCCTGAATTTATCGCTGAATGGTCTGCATACTGCCATGAAGGATTTAGTGATACCGATTCTCCATTCTCATAGGATGCTCTTTCTACATACTGATAAGAGGAATTATTTTCACCTGAATTGTTCTGCTCCTCGTCCTGCTGTTCGGCAGTCTGTTCTTCCTGCTGTGTTTCTGTCTGCTGTGTTTCTGTTGCAGCCTCTGTTACCACCTCTGTCACAGCTTCTGTTTCCGTAGGCATCTCGACCTTCTCTACAGCCTGTGTCTCTGTTGCAGGCTCTGTCGGTGTATCCTGTGCTTTTTTGCCACATGATGAGAGAGTAAATATCATCATGCCTGTAAGTAATATTGCTGTAAGTCTTTTCATTTTATGTAATCTCCGTTTATAATTAATCGAATTGCATGCAAGCATGCATGGATGATACCTTTTGACCCTTTAATCATATTATAATAAAATGTATGATTTTTCCACTCTTTTTTCAAATAAAGCGCTAACGTATGATCAGCTGGAAAACCAGTTAGAATTACGCGAAAAAATTGTTGAAATTGGAAAAAGATGGCCTGCAGTAATATATCCCAGAAAAACATATAGTCACTAGAAATTGTAATTCCTCTAAAAATCAGTTATATTATATATAAATGTATTGAACATATTTTAACCGGGGAGGCTCGCATGGAAATATTAAAACTGCCTGTTGGAATCGAAAATTTTGAAGATATACGAAAGTCTGGATTTTATTATATAGACAAAACTATGCTTATCGAGCAGACTTTAAACAATTGGAGTAAAGTAACGCTGTTCACCCGTCCAAGGCGCTTTGGAAAGACTCTTGGCATGAGCATGCTGCGCTCTTTTTTTGAGATTGGCACGGACAAATCACTGTTTGACGGATTATATATTTCACAGAATAAATCTCTTTGTGATGAGCATATGGGCAAATATCCAGTTATATTTCTTACTCTCAAGGGTGTTGAAGGACTGACCTTTACAAAGGCAAAATCCATGTTGAGCGAAATAATAAAAGATGAGGCAGACCGACATTATATTCTCAATTCAAGTGAAGCTCTTACCTCTGTTGACAAGGAAGCTTTCATGAAAATCCTTACCGGTAATGAAAAAAATATTGAAAACAGTCTGAAAACACTTTCCCGGCTTTTATATAAGCATTACGGCAAAAAGGTAGTCATCCTGATAGATGAATACGATGTGCCACTCGACAAGGCATACCAGAACGGCTACTACCATGAGATGGTCTCTCTCATACGAGGCTTGTTCGGACAGGCGCTAAAGACCAACGATTACTTACAGTTTGCTATTTTGACAGGCTGTCTTCGCATATCAAAGGAAAGCATATTTACAGGATTAAATAATTTTGAAGTCGTTTCAATCATGGATTCAATGTATGACGAATGCTTTGGCTTTACAGATAAAGAGGTTCAGGAAATACTTAAGTATTTTAATCTTTCAGAGCATTATACAGATGTAAGGGAATGGTACGACGGCTATCATTTCGGCAACACCGATATCTACTGCCCGTGGGATGTCATAAGATATTGCAAGAGCCTGTGTGCAGACCCTATGGCAAAGCCGCAGGACTTCTGGTCAAATTCGAGCGGAAATACTCTGGTCAGAAGCTTCATTGACAAGGCCGATGTCCAGACCAAGGATGAGATTGAACGTCTGATAGCAGGCGAATACATTGAGAAAGAAATATCCCAGGAGCTGACCTACGATGAAATCGACAAAAGCATCGCAAACCTGTGGAGTGTGCTCTTCACCACCGGTTACCTGACAAAGCAGGGTGTGACTGACGATGGCAAGGTGCGTTTATCAATACCAAACCGCGAGATTAAAAACCTTTTCATAAAAAAAATCCGCGAATGGTTCAGCGATACAACTGCAAATGACGGAAAGACACTTGAACAATTCTGCAATGCATTTGTGGATAAGGATACTGAAAAAATAGAAGAGCTTTTTGGCGATTATCTCTGGAATACAATAAGCATAAGGGATACCGCAGTTGCCAAAGATAAAAAAGAAAATTTCTACCACGGTATACTGCTTGGTCTGCTGGGCTACAAAGCAAACTGGCTCACCAAATCAAACACCGAATCGGGCACCGGCTACAGTGATATCCTCGTTGAAGTTCCAAAGAACCGAACCGGCATCGTGATAGAGCTTAAATATGCCGAAAACAGCGATATGGATGCAGCCTGCGATGAGGCACTGAAGCAGATTGAAGAAAAGTCATATGTGGATAAGCTGAAGCAGGATGGCATGCGCAATTTCATCAAGTATGGAATTGCTTGCTTTAAGAAGGATTGTAAGGTTGTGGTAAGTGAATAAGGCACGCATTAAAACAGGCGTAGAGAGGCTAGCTCTCTGCGCCTGTTGAGCCATATATTAAAAGCTTATTTTCTAATTTTTTCTGTTTAACAAAGCCTCATTTTCAGAAGCAAATCTTATAAAAAAGCTGTTTGGCATCTCTGTTCATTGCTACTCTCCTATACTTGCATAGTAACCAATGTTCCAAATCCATTTTCCTTTTCTACTATATACTTCTTA
>OHAY01000258.1_pt1 | contig 57073 bp, 82 predicted proteins | sample 1577191 | NCBI WGS metagenome assembly OHAY01 (sample SAMEA3541504, study PRJEB24748) | human gut metagenome | biome: human gut; feature: human-associated habitat; material: faeces | place: China | collected 2012 | reverse complement strand
CGGGTCGCGTCGCGGCAACGCAAAAAATAAAAAAGGGGGAACTTACTATGACGAACGAATTGAAAAAAGTCATTCGCAAGGCTATCAAGGAAAACGGCAACTGGACTGGTACCATCAACGGTCACGCGGTCCTGCTTGAGCTGGACGATTTCGAGCGGACAGTCAGCATCTGGGTAGACAACGAAGAGTCGGAACCCGCCTACGGATTCGCCAACCTTTTTCTGGATCTTGACGACTTAACAAAATGACTCTCGTATGACCCGCCCGCCGGCGGGTCGCGTCGCGGCAACGCAAAAAATAAAAAGGGGGACAAAAAAATGAAATTTAAAAAAGGTTATTGGCTCCTTTGGGGCGAGCCCAAAGGTCATGGCTGCTGCGGCGACGGTACGACCGTCCCTGTTGACCTGGTGCATGACGGGCAGATTGTGGCAAAGTTTGTCACCTGCCCTTGCGGTCGCGGCTGCGGCTGCAAAGACGTCGTGTTGTGCGACGCCTTGGGCAGCCATGACACGGAGCCCGCGATCGAGGATGCGCGGGCAGAATGATTCCAGGGGCGGAGCCCCTGCGTCGCGGAAAAAAGATTACAAATCAAGAGGGGTTCAAAAATGGAGAAAAAGACAAAAATGGTTGAGCTGACTGAAACCGAACTGCAGATGCTCTGCAAGGCAGCATGGATGCAGGCAAAAAATCTCGAAAACGCTGCTGAGTGTACAGTGTACGAAGAAACTAGGCAGCTCTTGAATGAAGAACGGGAATCGTTTATCAGCCTTTGGACAAAACTGGGACTAAATCTAGGGGATTCCTGAATCCCCTGCGTCGCGGAAAATCGCAAATCAAGAACGGAGGAACAAATTCATGAAGATGAAGAATACTGACAATTTGACATTGAAATGCTACAAGAGCAACAACGCGGTGCTACTTATCACAAATCTGGCAGAATACGTCTTGTCGGATTTCCAATCTTTCATGGGCGACGACTGGGCTGTCTTCGATTCAACCTATCGTCTGCTGAACGATGCAATTCAGGCTTGTGAACAGCGAAGCGATGAAGTGTGCGAAGCGCTGGACAAAAAGCAGCGCGGACCGTATATCTCAACGCTGATCATGTGCATTGATCGAGCAAGAAACGCTGTCGGTGAGATGGATATGTACGCAGAAGAACATCAGCATGAAATTCCGGAGTAATCTTCACCCCTGCTCGGAAATCGAGCAGGGTGCGTCGCGGAAACTCGCAAATTTAGAACGGAGGAAACAACTATGGCAAGACAGATGACGATCAAGGAAATCAAGGCTGACAGCAGACCCAAAATCTCGGTGAGCTACTGCAATCTCCAGTGCGTCCTTTCTCCCTTTGAGCGGGACGGATATCACACGGGTGTGTACGGCTGGGACTTCGACGTGTACGAATTCCCTGAATTCATCATTACAACTGGGTACAACAGATACACGGTCGGTGTTCACGCCGGGCGTGAAGAATGCTCCAAAATCGAGAATGCCTTTGCAGCATGGATGCAGGCAAACCCGCGTGCATCCATCGATGAACTCCAAAATACAGCATGCCAAATGCTTGACACCTTTGCACGACATATTCTCGGGGTTTAACCATTTCCCCTCCGGCTACTGCCGGAGGGTGCGTTGCGGGAAAGATCCTAAATCAAGGAATAAATATTGGAGGGAAAAAACATGAATAAAGATGACATCAGTCGTGTCTACACGGCAAAAATCGCGGAGCTTTTGTCTGCTGGGTATCAAATCAACCCGTGGACTATGTCCGGGAGTCAGGGTGAAATCGCAAAGGTTGACCTTACGAACGGCTCTGAAATCATTCGTGTGTTGATTGAAACAAGTCACGAATTCCCCATCGGGAAGATCGTAACTATTACCATTGGCAGAGTCGTCGAACAGGGCGAACTCACTATCTGGAACGACCGTCTCGAGGTATGCTCTCAAATCAAGTTCGCCGAAATAGCCGAAGACTATTATACGACTTATGACGAGGGAGTAAAATCGGGGGAAAAACGAGTGCAGCGTTGCCTCAGATGTGCGGATCAGCCATCGCCGGATTTGAGTGATGCCTATAAGATGATTGCGTTGCGCTGGATCCAGCGCAAGCCGCGCATGAAAAGCTGTCAACTTAAGGACATCAAGAGCATGACCCGTAGGATGGACAATTGCGGCAGGAATAGGTATCACATTACAGCAAAGGGCAAAGACTTTACCATCCGGTAACCCATAACAATGAGCTTGTGCAGAGTCCCCTGCTTTCAAATCAAGCAGGGGCGCGTCGCGGGAAAGCAAAGGAGGAAACAATCATGATTGAGAATATGTATAAGCAGAGCTTCGGAATCGAGATCGAGATGTGCGGAATTTCCAGATATGCTGCGGCGTGTACTTTGATGACGCTTTGGGGCGTGCCATGCACTAACATGGCGCATCCTGGCGGCAGATATGATGCGTGGACCATAAAAGATCCCAAATCCAGAATCTGGAAATTTGTCTATGACCGCTCCATCTTAGCCAGAAACAACGAAGAGAAGTGCGAACTCAACTCTCCCCCATTCTTTGATGGGCTGGCAGATATCGAGTTCTTGCAGGAAGCGGTCAGGGCTCTGCGTCGTCAAGGCGCAGAAGTCAATGAAACCTGCGGGATTCACATTCATATCGGCGTCGGCGAACATAACGCCACGACGCTCCGAAATCTGGCGAACATGGTCGCAAGCAAGGAAAACCTGCTGACCGAGTCGCTCGGGATTTTGGACAGGCGTCGTGGCTATTGCCAGAATACAGCTCCCAAATTTATTGAGACAGTAAACCGGGAAAAGCCAAAAGATATGGATGCGCTGGCAGAAATCTGGTACCCGACAAACGGCAGCTACGAAACGGACATTGAAACGTGTAAGCGCGAACATTATAACAATACACGCTATCATCTCCTGAACCTGCATAGCGTGTTCAGCAACGGTACAATCGAGTTTCGAGCTTTCAACTCAACCTTGCACGCCGGCAAAGTCAAAGCGTACATTCAGCTTTGCTTAGCGATGAGCTTCACAGCTTTAAAATCAAGAAGCTGTTCACCACGGCAGACTGTGACAGACAACCCGAAATACACCTTCCGGGTCTGGCTACTGCACTTGGGCCTGATTGGTGACGAGTTCGCCACGGCACGCAAGCACCTGCTCGATGCCTTGCCTGGTAACAGCGCATGGCGGGATGCAGATAACCCCGGACCACGCCGAATGGCAGTCTGACCCCCTATCGCCCACTCAAGTGTGGGCGATGCGTCGCGGAGCTTTTAAATTAAGATTGGAGGAAAAAGACGATGAAAAAGATTGGAAATCTGTATGAGCTGATTAACGATGCATTGAATGAAGGATTCAGTTTTCTCGTAGCGAAAGACTTAGAAATAGTGCCGCTTGAAGAAAAACTGGATGAGCTAGTCGATAAATACGGTGAAGCAATAGCAGAAGGATTGGATTATGGACGGCAACAGACAGACAGATCTGCAGTACGCTGATATCCAGGCGTCTCGTGTCCGATGACGAAAATCAAGAGCGTTACATGCTTATTAAATGCTGATATCCAGCCCGCCTCCGGCGGGCGCGTCGCGGGAAAGATCGCAAATCAAGGAATATTGGAGGAAAAGAAAATGAAAACTTACAAAATTAAGCGTAAAGGTGATATTAGGGTTCGAAAATTTAACTGGTACAGCGAAGAAATTAACGCTATTTCCAGATTTTATTTGCGGAATGTTAATTGTACGCTGTACGAGGTATACGACTTAACCGGGCATTCATTCTTTCTCTGTATTTCGAACGCTGAAAATCCAGAAGGACTCATGTGGGTCATGCAAAATAGGAATGGAATTTACAATGTGATTAAAAATAACGAACGCAAAAAAGAAGAATTTGAAATCAATTATCAGAATATCTCAATTTGGGTATTCCCTGATGAAGATATTCTGACTGAATGCGCAATTAAAGAAATTAGGGATGCTTTGAAATCGCCTGACGATTACGACTATTGGTTTGAACCGTATGATTGCTTTGACCCGGATGGGTGGGGCAAACCTGACTAATAACAATCAGTATACACTTCCCTGCTTTTATGCAGGGATAGCGTCGCGGAACTTTGAAATCAAGGAGGAACGAACAGTGGTCTGGATAGCAACGATATGGATATGGCTTACCTCCAGTAGCTTCGGCATGGTGCTACTTGGCGCAATATTGCTGGAAATACTTGTGCTGATTGTAGCATTCAGTGGCAAAAACAAGGACAACTGACCTTGAAAAAAGCCACAAAACAGGCTATACTTGAATCAAACAGGCACGGCAGAGCGGATGCTGTGCGCGTCGCGGAAACTCGCAAATCAAAAAATGGAGGAAACGAACATGAATGATAACATCAGAGAGATTGAGCAGAAAATCGAAGACGAACTGTTTAAAATTCCGCACGCTGGACCGGTCAGATTTTGTGACGGCTACAATCAGATGTTGACCAGATACGCGCAGGAATACGCAGACGGTGCTGATTTTGTCAACATCGGTGTATTTGGTAGCATGCTTGGGATTCGCACCGAAAAAAGATCGGCAGATTGCGATGAACACGAACAGTTTGCCGCGATTGCCAAAATGCTCTTGGCCGAAAATAACAAAATCAGCGTTAGGCAATGGATTGAGTCACTCCATCGCGATCAGGTGCGTAGCATCGTAAGCGCGATGGGAGATTATGCGATTATTGAGTATAGCATGATTCGCATAACTGACTCATATTTGATCTCACAATGGAACGACCTGCACCCCGACGAGGAGCCTATCGATATTTACCATGACAGTGATCGGTTGCCGTAACCATCTTGCCCGCACAACGTGCGGGCGCGTCGCGGAAACTCGCAAATCTAGATTAACGGAGGAATTAAAATGAAATACTACCTTGATTGCGTCGTGTGTACAAATCACCCTTTGGTGCAGCACAAAGGCGCAGAATTTATCTACCTCGATTCCCCGTATGTTGACGTTGACCCCGCTCAGATGAACGATGAGTGGGCGGAAAATCGCCTTATCAGCGCATACTGGGCAAGTTTTGACGTCGAAACACTTGCAACATCTCATTATTGGGATGAAAACAACAAGTGTTACACGTTGCTCGTGTACCCTGTCAAGGGAGAAGCCGAAGACCCCAACCAAATCGATTGGAATACTGTCGTCGCAGGCGCATCCATGAATGCCTGGGACATCTGGGAACAAAAAAAAGAAAAAGGCACGATGAAGCTCATCGATGCCATGCGCAAAGCCCGCGCTCTGGGGTATCAAACAATAATCCCGATGCTTAGCACGAGCGGGGTCGTGGAGACAATGTATGATTACATTGTCGATTTTGTGAATTCCAAATTCCTTCTCGACAGGGGCGTTGAGGACTCCATCTACGTTTTGCGTCAGATGGATGCCGACGGCGTTGATACCGGAGACTGGCATATCATCGGCGAGTGCTCCGAGCGTCCAGCCCCCAAGTGTTCAGCACAGCATCCGGTGTTTATCATCGCAGACGCATCCAACGACACAATCTGTTTCAGCCATGAGCCACCGGAATATGAGGACTTGGAGAACTATCCTGATTACGAGATTGATGTCATGCGAGAGCTGTTAAATCTCGACACGAGCAACTGGCAGGAGTAAACCTGCCAGGCGTCGCGGCAAAGATCGCAAATATAGTTCAAGCATTGGAGGACGCCAAATGAAAACCTATATCGCCTACGGCTCAAACATGAGCGCGGCACAAATGGCGCGACGCTGCCCTGACGCAAAGCTGATCACTGCAGGATGGTTAGACAATCATACGCTGGAGTTTTATCTGCACGCGACGGTGGAACCAAGCAAATGGGCAGAAGATCGCGTCCCCGTCCTGATTTGGGAAATCAGCAACCGGGACGAAGCAAGCCTCGACCGATATGAGGGCGTGCCGCGCTATTACACCAAAGAAACCACCACCGTGCATGGGACAGACGGGAATACATACACTGGCTTGATTTACATCATGAACAAGGATAGGCAGCGCATGTCTATGCCGGATAAGTCCTACGTTGACGGCATACAGTCAGCCTACCGCGCTCTCGGTTTTGCTGCCGAGCTTCGGAATCTGCAAGCCGCCGTCACTCGGATGGCAAACAGATGCCGTTATATCGCCCCTGACAGCCGTTCTATGTTCCTAGATAAAACATACCAGTAAACCCAAACAACGCGCCAGAACCACCCTCTGGCGTGCGTAGCGGCAAGGAACGCAATCCAAATTAGGAGGAACAGCATGAACGGGTTTGAAATCGAGATTAAGGATGGTCAGGCATACCTGACAACGCCATATAACCCTGTGTATGTCCAGCGCATCAAGCAGCTCGGTGCCAGATGGGATGCCTCCAGCAAACGCTGGCGCATCAACGAGCAGAGCATCTACGCCGCACGGAAAATCATGCGCGAGGTTTACGGCGAAGACGATCAGAAACAGGGCGAGAAAGTCACGGTCATCGCCACTTTCGACAAAACACAGTCAGCCTTGTGTAGTGCTTACTGTCTGCTCGGCAAGATCATCGCTCAAGCATACGGCAGAGACACAGGCGCTAAGGTTGGCCCCGAAGCAGCTTTCGTCGAAGGGGCTCCACTGAGTGGCGGAAGCGTTAAAAATTGGGAAACAATCATTCCGAAAGGCAGCGTTGTCGAGATTTACAACGTCCCCTTACAATTTGCAGAGCAAGAGATCGAGCGTAGCAAATCGCGAGATGATGGAGTCAGCTTCGAAATCAAGAACGCATCCAGTAAGATTGATCGTGTGGCGTTGACAGCAGAACGGGAACGGCTTTTGCTGCGCATCGCCGAAATTGATAAAATGCTGTATGATTAAGGAGACGGTTGTATGCGGAAAAAAAGTGAATATAGAAACCTTATCGGGATGCGTTGTAAGCACCTTCGCGTGATCGGGCAGACGGAAAGGACGGTCGGGCATAACAGAATGTGGATCTGTAAGTGTGATTGCTCTCGAGAGGTTCTGGTCAAACAAGACTATCTGCTAAGAGGGTATGCGAGATCATGCGGTTGTCAGAGGTTCAAACAAATGGACGATTACATTACGGTTTGGATTTCGCCCGACGATCAAGATATCATTGACAAACTTAGAGATGTCGATAATATCGGTAATTACATCAAAGGTTTGATTCGTGCAGACATACAAGGAAAGGATGAACAGCATGCCCAAAATCAAGAAAATCGAACAGAAGACCCTGCTTGAGCTACGCAAAGAAGCTGGTCTCTCAAGAGAGAAGCTGGCGGCGGCAGTAGGCATGAGTGCTAGTGAAATTCGCCATATCGAAAACGGAGAACGTGCGATGACCTCTGTTTCCGCAGAACGGTTCGCAAAGGTTCTGAATATAGACCCACTGTTAATTAAGCGGTATAAATCCCAGCACAAAAAAGAAAATCTGGAATCTGGTAAAGCGTTGCATGCGCTTCGCGACGAATACGGAATCAGCAGTAAAGAACTGGCAGAACGGATTAGTGTTCCATTTCCTACGCTTTGTACATACGAAAGCGGTCTTTCTCTCCCTTCTCAAGATATAGTTGAAAAGATTGCAAATGTATATGGATTATCTGTGGACGCCATGCTTTCGCGTGGCGTTCGTATGCAAGAGCCGCCCATCCAAAAGGACAATCCCATCTTCAAAGCTCGAACGGATGCTGGTTTGACCGTTGCACGGTTGGCGGAATGCCTTGGAGTAGCCAGACAGCATATCCAGATGTGGGAACGAAATCAATGCAAACCTCAAACGCAAACCATCAAGAAAATTGCCGCCATCTGCAACGTCAATCCTGATAAGCTGGCAATAGATATTATTGAAAGATACTTCGAAGCGCATCCAGAAAAGAACCCGAATAAAGTATGCAAGAACGATAAATGATTGGTGGAGGATTGCGTTGTGCTATATAATACGAAGACCGGACAGCGTGGCGTTTGCCTTGTTGTCCGGTCTTTTTTTGTTGTTTGAAAGTCGGCATTATTTGTTTTTACTGGCTAACATTAGTTCTCCTACCTCTTAATCTGAATCAGCGTCGCCAAGGATATCTTGCGCTTCGTCTTTCACCGGATGTTCACTTTCACAATAATCCCCTGTACCGGGCGGCACGCAAAGGATCATGGCAATCATCGCTTCAAACAATGCCATTTTTCCGTCGTTTACTAGTGCAAGACCTTCCTTTACTTCTCCCATAGCACAGTCTCTCTTTCTTTTTCTGTTGGTCTTCTTAACCAGCAACGCCAAGTTTTCTTATAGACTTCAGCCCTAAATAGATCATTTCCTTCCCAAGCAGGATAAACAAAGCTAAATTCGTTATCTACTATATACTGTATACAGCCTTGGACTAAACAGTATTCTTTTGTATTTATTTCAGATTGGCTTTCAACCCAAATAAGAACCCAATTGCATTGGTTGTTATCCTGCATTGCCCGAATTTCATCAAGCGTTAGCACGCGGTTCTTCGGCACGACGCGGCGCGACGACACAGCTTGTAGCCGTTCTTCAATTTTGGTCTGCGACGTGTTTCCGATAAACTCAATTCGCGGCGATCTGCTTTCGCACGTCACACATTGATACCATGCCGAGAAGAACTCCTGCTCGGTTGTATGTGGACGAACGTGGATTTCCATCCTGTCTCCGCAATACGGGCATTTAGGCGTTTCGCTCATCGTTCTTTCCCTCTCTTTCCGCTTCAAGCTGTTCGATGTAGGCGAGTGCGTCAGCCATCATGGTTTCGACGCAATTCTCAATCTCGTAGTACGGGCATCGCTCGCCACAAATACCTTTCGTGCAAATTCGGGCGAAACGCTTTAGCTCGTCGGGCGTTGCTTTCATCGCTCTTCCTCCGTTTCCGCTCCTTCTCGATCTTCGCATCTCCCAGATTTAAGTTGCAAAACCGTTCTCACAAGCTCATCATTTGTCACGTTTTCCTTGCCAAATAAGGATTTTTTAAGTTGACGGCAAGTTTCAATTGCCGAAATCGCCGTTCGTTGCTGCTCAATCCGCTCGTCACAGGCGGCGGTTCGCTTGGCGTTCATCGGGTTTGCCCGGTATCTAGTAAAAAAGTCAATGTTGTCATTTAGCCATTTAAGCGTACGCTCCTCGGTGGTGCTCATTGCTTTTCCTCCTTCGGCGGCTCGGGAAACGGCATCCAGTGAGTAACTTTTCGATTTTTATCATACGATATCCACTCTCCATTGCTCGAAAGATGCGAAGTCAGTACGACTTTGTATCGCCCATTATCCATGCAAACAAGGACGATGCTGTTTTTCTCCGGCAGCCTGTCCTTAACGCTGATCCACTCCGGCTTCTTCGCATCCTTCTCCGCTGCCAGCTTTTCCAGCATGTCGGCGGCTTTCTTCTTTAAGCGGTTATAGCAGTAGATGTCCGATTTTGAGAGACGGAACCAGCATGGGCAGTTTTCGCATTCGTCGCTCGCGCAATTCCTCAGCGCGGTCACCAGCTCTTCGGCGTTCAGCTCCGGCGTCGGCTTCTCCTCCGCATACTTGCACACCTCCGGGTGTGCGCTTGTTGGGCATGTGCCGCCGCGATACGGACACGAGCCGTTAAAACATTTGCCATTGTAACGCTCAGCGTACCATCTACATTTCATCTGCTATCCCCTCCATCACATACAGTACACACGGCAAAGCCATGCCGTTACCCCACATTTTGTATCTCGCGCTGTCGCTTCCCGACACACCGTCCTCCCACCAATCTGGGAAGCCTTGCAGTCGGCAGCATTCAAGCGGCGTAAGCCGGCGGACAATATACCACCGCAGTTTTTCGAGAAAAACCGCCAGTGCCGTATAATCCGTCACACGACTTTCATGATCACCAGTCAACGTCGGCACAATCTGTCCGTCGCCGTTACCCCGTGCGTCGTAAACAACAATATCCCTTGGCTCGACGGCTAAGTGCGCAAGCAGCGTTGACCCGACTTCACTTTCGACGTACTCGCCACGCTTCGGATTTTGATATACGACAGGGTTTTGATAATTTAAGCTGTACCCGCCGTTTCCCTTGGCTTGCAGTGTTCCGCTGATTTCTTCGTTCAGCCGCATGTTGCGGCAGTCAGCGGAGTATACGACCGCCGGACGGTCAACCGTGTTTAACGTGTAGCATACGTCTTCGCGCCAGCCTTTGCCATTGCATCCTGCTGTGTCTGCACGGTCAATTCCGTTGCCTTGCAGGGCGTAGACCGTTCCACAACTTCCACCAGTGCTTCCCACAGCATCGGCGGCAGTTTCTTTCCACGCCGCTCGGCTCTGCGCAAAATCCCTTCGCAAGCCCTCGCGCTTAAAGAGTATCTCTCCGGCGCGTTGTCCTCCAAAATCTGCGACAAGGTAGATTCTCTTACGACGCTGGGGGACTCCCCAGTGTTGGGCGTCCAGCACTCGCCAGGCAATCGAATAGCCCTCTCCCACGATGCAGCCGGCATTTCGCCAAGCAAGTCGGTCCGTTCTGCCTTTTCGCGCAGGTTCAGGCACATCAGCATCTCGCCCGCCTGCGGCTTCGACAAACGCCCGCAGTACGGCGAGGAAGTCTCTTCCCTTATTGCTAGAAAACGCTCCCGGCACGTTCTCCCAGATGACATATCTTGGATATTCTCCATGTGTAGCTTCTCTCATCTCCTTGATTACTCGGATTGCCTCGAAAAACAGATTGCTCCGGTCGTCGTCGAACAATCCTTTCTGCATTCCGGCGGCACTCAAGCCCTGACAAGGCGAGCCAAATGTAACGATATCTACCGGCACAATCTCCGCGCCGTTTATCTTGGTTATGTCCCCGAGATGCAGCATCTCGGGGAAGTTCTTCCGCGTCACGCGGATGGGGTACGGCTCAATCTCGCTTGCCCAGACAGGTGTAATGCCGCAAAGTGTCGCCGCCAGCGGGCAAGTGCCAGAGCCGTCAAACAGGCTGCCCAGCGTCATTTAGTTATCCTCTCCATCGCGTCCAAATCATCCACCAATGCCAGAAGATGCGCTCTAACCTGTTTCACACTGCGCTTGATACCTTCCTTCGCATAGGCTTTGCGAACATAAAATGGCTTATAGTGTTCGATTGTCTCTTCAAGTGCCTGTACTTCCAGCGCAATCATGCGTATTCTCTCTTTTGCCGTCATTTTCCGTGCCTCCACTCTCTCCCTCGGTTAATCTCCATCTTCTGCCTCACCGCCTTGTCAATGTCGATGCCCAGATACCCGGCGACAGACAGCGCCATGATGATAACGTCCGCCAGCTCCTCGGTGTAATAGATTTCGTTATGAGCCTCATCGTAAAGCTCTTCAACCTCATCTCTGATTCGCATCGCGCAATCCTCGCGCCTTACACGATCTATAGCATATTTTGTTTGCTTACCGCAATAAGCCCATACACGCAATGCCTCAGTTTCATTCCACAGCCCGTGCGCCACCGCGTCCTTGTAGATTTCATCGCGCAGTTCATTTAAATCAGCCATTATTATCCTCCAAACTGCGCGGATGACCGCAGCTTCTCGTCCCCTCCGGACACGGCTTGCCCCGCTGACACGGTGCGCCGCTGTCTTTAAACAGCCCTTCTTCAACCTCCAGCACAAGTGTACGCATCCTGTCAGCCAAAGCGCGAATCTCCCACTGTGCGCGATTGCAGCAGCGCAAAGAAAAGAAATGCTTGAGCTCTCGTGCATTCATCGTTACAACGAGCTGCGTCGCCGCAGCGTTCGGCAGCAGGAATCGTGCATCCTCTCTCGCCTCCTGTTCGGTACGACCAGATGCGATCAGCTCATGCACCATAAATTCATAGTTGCTGTTCATTGTATAGAGGTCAAACTCGAATGCATGTTTGAGTTTCGGATTGCTTGCAATCGCCGGAGGGATTACATAATCAAATCCATTCTGTGCCACATACCGCTGGCTCTGCACGGAGAACGACGCGATGCGATGCCGTGTAAGCTGTGCAAGCAACGCACGACTAACGCCAGACACAAGGAATGTAAAACTCACATGTTCGAGGATAGAGTCATGCCCGCTGGCAAGCACATTCGCATTATACTGATCAACGGTCGTGTTGGTCATTCCACGCATTTCAGCCTTTAAATCTGAAACGTTTTTCGCGGAATGACAGATTTTCCCCGCGACGGCTACAATCCGCGCCATATCGCCTGGCCAAACCATATCCTCATGATTCAGTGCTGTGTGCGCCAAAAGTTCAACGTTCATCTCGACTGCGCCCATTTTCACATCTCCTTCAACCCAATCCTGTCAATTGGATTTTCTGAGCAAATCTCAATTCCGCACTTGTCATAAGCGGCTTTTCGCAGCTCCTCATGCGTGATATATTCAATCGTAAGCTCTTCGACTCGCTTTAAAAAACGAACGGTGCGCTCTGGTCCAAATTTATAAAGTTCCTTGAGCGCAATCGCGGATGCAGCACAATAACTCTCAAAAACCATACCGCTGCTGAACTTAATCCCTCGGTCAATGCCACTGTTATAGCCAACAGCCATCGCATCATTCAAACGATTAAGTCGCGCACCCGAGGTAGCTCGCTCCCGCGCCATTTTCCTTCTCTGATACCTGTTCATATGTGGTCTCCTTTGGTCTGATGTAGTGGACGTCGATTCCCAGTTTCTCAATTGCGTCACAGATTTCGTTATACGACTTTTCGCCGATATTGCGTAGTTTGACAAGCCTGTCCTTACCAAGCGTCAGCACATCGCCGACGTCGGAACAGCCAACACTGAACAGGGCGTGCTTTGAGCGGTTAGACAAGCCCAGTTTAGACAGCGGCAGCCTGTACAGGTTCGCATTATTCGCGTATTCTGCCGGACTCTTGAACGAGATGGTGTACTCTTTCAGACACTTTTCGGCCGTTGTCTGAGCGGCAATTTGTGCCGCATCCGACGCACGATGGTTCGCGTAACCGCGTACGCCATACAGCAGAATAGGCGCAACATCCGGTGCGCGGAGTTTATCAAGCGCAGCCATAAGGATTTGACGCACGCGCTCAACAGACAAATCGTCCTTGTACGCAATAGCCCGCATTGACCGGCACTCAGCGTAACGAATGCGCAAGTACGACTGTTCGCGCTCAGACAAGGCTACGCTAAACGCATACTCACAGCTTGGCACAAAGTCGAACGATGCCACAAAGTCGTTAAACCGACTGTCATTTTCAAAAACAGCTTTCAGAATCAGCAACCATTCTTTTTCGGTCATAGCTTTATCCAACGTATATTTCCCTCCTTACGGCTCAAACGGCAGATCCTCGTCCGTCGCAGTAAATTCTTCAGGCAACACAACCTGATGGCTCTGTTCAGTTTCAATCTTGATTGAACGTTTGCCGCCTTTGCCTCGCTGAACAGTGATGATGATTCCATCTCGCCGCTTGAGCATTGGCGCAAAGTGTGAAAGTTGCCGACCAAACTGCGTCGCGTGAATTTCCTCGACGGGTTCTCCAAGAGTTTCCGACATCTCACAGCTCAAGTCGTTTACCGTCCCACGCCAGCAGTTGTAACGTTTCGCGACAGCGATGATGCCGCGCACCATCTGCGATGCATTGTACTCCTGCAACTCAGCGTATTCCTCGCTGTTGCAGGACACCAGTTCCCAGTCGCCCGAGTTAAACCTCACAACAAAATCCTGCGAATCAAAGTCACGGCTGCTGGTTTTCAGCGTGCTGGTTTCTTCCCCGCGCTTGCCGGCAAGCACCATAACTGCGTCGCAAGCACCAGTAAAACCCATTGAGCCGCTGATGCGTTCAAAATAGTCGTCATTATTGCCGTTATCTTTGCGTAAGTGATGCACGCAGATTAAGGCAATATTGTTTTCGAGCGCGAAGCTCTGCATTTTGCCAAATATACGAGTATCGCCCTCATAGGCGTTTTCACCGCGTCTGGTGCCGCCCTTCACGCGACCAACGGTGTCAATAATAATCATCGACGGGTTTTCAACCTGTGACGTCCAGCTCTTGAGCTGTTCCAACAAGTCACCATCAAGCTTATCTGCCTGATGTGCGATATACAGGTTGTCCGGTGCTGCTCCTGGTATCAAGCGCGACAGTCGGTCTTGCACACGGTACTGCCGCGATTCAAGATCAAGGTAAAGCACACTACCACGCTTAGTCGGAAAACCCAGAAATTTATCGCCCTTAGATACGCAAAGTGCCAGTTTGAGTGCCATCCAGCTTTTGCCGCGCTTAGGCGCACCGGCAAGCACCGTAAGCCCCGCTGGTATCATGCCTTCGACAATGACAGGCGGTCGTTTGAGCTGTTTACCATACAAGTCCGATGCCTTGTAAAACTCAAGCGGCTTAACCTGTTTGGGCAACGGGGGCATCGGCTTCGCCTGCGATATATGCAGTTCTTCAACTTGACGCGCAGCCTGCCGATTATACTGTTCCTGCCGCGCCATCGCCTCCAGTGCTGCATTGTCCGCCATCAATGCTTCCAGTGCTTCCCGTTCCTCCTGACTTGGCATCGTTGCCCTCCTTATACTCTGTCGCAAGATCAACCATAGTAGCCTGCCAGAGCCAGTCAAGCTCTTGCATAGCATACGTTCTTGCGATTATAGCATTAGTAAATTCTCGCGTATCCCAAGGGTCTTGGGTGGGGTCACAATACTTATCAAGTATTGCATTTGCTCTATGATATGCTCGGCATAGCTTGTCCCATTCTGCACCGCGCCGCTTTTCCAGAGCCTGTACAAGATGGTAGACAGTCGGCTTTGGCTTTTCACGCGGCTTATCTGCCGTGTAGCTCGAAACCTCGATTCCAAAATCCGCAGCCAACCGTTCAGCAGCCTCCAAAGACGATACCTGCATCATCTTTTCGTACAGGGTCACGGCATCGCCACCCTGATGACAGCCGAAGCAATACCAACTGCCGTTCGGGTAAAAGCACAGGCTCGGCGTTTTCTCGCCATGCAGCGGACAGCAAGCCCAGTATTTATACCCGTTACGCTTTAGCTCGATTCCCTGCCGCTGCGCCGCATCGTAAGCTGGAATCTGCTTTAACCGCTCAAATAAATCGCTCATGGCCTTATCAAACCATTTCAGCAGGTTGTGCAGACCTGCTTGATTGTATGGCTTATTCGATTGGCGCAAACGTCTCGTCAGGCGCAGCGGACGGAACGTCAAACGGTACATCGGCATCCGACACTTCGACAAACTCCTGAGCGGGCTGTTCAGACTGTACATCCGCAGCACTGACACGGACGGCAGATTTGATAAACTCAGCCGCATACGCTGCCACAGCCGCAGCATCCGTCTTGTCAAGCGCACCAACCGCCTCAAATACCGGCGTGCTGTATGCCACGCCTGTGGCACTCTGTGCGGTTTTCAGTGTGATTCGCGTCATAATCGCGTTCATTTTCTTGCGCAGGCTCATGGTGACCTTGACGCGATATCCAGCAAATGCACCAAGTGCGGTCGGCGGGAGCGTCAGCACCATCGGAAAAATATCCCCGCGACGCAGGATATACACCTGACGCATGTTCTTGCAGGCTTTGCCCTGACTGGGATTGCCCTTGTTGTCTACGCCGGAGCCGAACTGGTTGTACGGGCAATCCTTACAGGTGCGCACCTCGCCGGTCGCCGCCCAGATACCAGTTTCACCGTCGCCGGACTGACAGACAGGCGGGTTCTTTGTGCCGTCATACGCATCCGGCCAGTAGCCGTTCGTGTTGTGCGACATAATGATAACGCCTTCAATAACTTTCTCATCGTCGCTATCGTCCTCGCCCGGGTTGAATACCTGGAACGATTTACCGCCGCCAGACGGGATTTTAATGCGACCATACGGGATGCGGTCAAGATCGGAAAGCTCCTCCATCAGAGAGGAAATCTCGTCGCTGGACGGAACCAGCACCGCTTCTGCCTTCGCGCTGTCAATAACAGTAAGCTCATTCTTTGCCATAAAAATCATCCTTTCTTTTTTGATGCAACTTTGCGGTCAGTAATAGTGGTTTTTTCGTAAACGCTCATCGGGATAGCCGCCAGATTCTCCGGCAGGTCACCATCCTCATCAAGCATCTCGCTCAACGTGTTCGTCAGCGTGCGGTCATCCACGCGCTCAACGATCAGATCGCCCAGCCCTGCTTCACGCAACATCGCGAACGCTTCCTGATTGTCATCCTTTTTGATGCTGTAATAGCGCTTGATCGACAGACCATAACGCCGGCCTTCCACATCGACCGTGATCGACGCTGGGTCTTCAAGACCCGCAGCTTCCGCCAGATCCATCAGCCCGGCAATGATATCCTTCTCAGCCTGTTCGATCTGCTTGTTGTTCTCACTGACAAGCTCTTTCAGCTCGTCTTTCCTGTCTTTGAGCGCCTGCAAATTTGCAATAGCGCCAGACAACGCTTCAACCGTCATGCTTTACCCTCCATAACTCTCTCTATATCGCATACGCAAGCCGCCAGCAGATCCGCAACGAACGGATCTCCGCCAAACTTGGCACTGATACTGTTCACATCCTGATACAGCCCATCCCAGTAGGCTTGTGTATTTTCAGGATGCTGGTACTTTTGGCGAAACCTGTATATGATCGCCATGATCTCCCGCCGCCTGCCGTCAAGCGGCGGCAACCCACTTTGCTCAGCCATGGCCTACGCCTCCAGCAGCTCGCGCCAGTTGTCCGTGACCGACTTCGCAAGGTCTATCTTCTTGTCCAGCGCGTCCATAATTCTCTGGTCGATGCTGCCTGGCACAATCAGATGGATATATGTACATACATTCCGCTGACCAACGCGGTGAATTCGGTCCTGCGACTGTGCATATTTCGCGGCGTTGAACGTCAGCGAGTAATACACAACCGTATCAGATGCAGTCAGGGTAATGCCTTCCGCGCACGCATCCAGATTTCCGACAAATACGCGAGTTCCGTCATCTGTTTGAAACTGCTCAACAATACCACCGCGTTGTGTCAGCGGGACTGAGCCGTCAATATACACCAGTTTCAAGTCACCAAGCACCTTCCGGCAGACGTCGCATACGCCATCCAGCTCGGCGCGGAAGCGGGTGAAAATTACAACCTTCTTCCCTTCATCCACACACAGGCTCTGCACAATATCCGATACCGCCTCCAGCTTGGCACTGGATACATGCTGCACATTGCCCTCATCATCCGTCAGATAGCCACCGGTGAGCTGTTGCAGGCGCAGCAACCGCGTCAGAACGATGTTTGCTGTTACGCTGTCGCCGTTTTCCAGTTCAAGGATGGACTCCTTGCGAAGCTGGTCGTACATTTTCTCAGCAGACGGTTCGAGCGGTACATCGCGCATTTCAAACGTCTTTTCTGGCAAGTCAAGGCATTCAGCCTTTGTTACACGATAGGCGATGCTGTGAGCCTTGCGCGTTAGCTCGTCGAGGTTGCGCGGGCCGAAATACTGGTGGTTACCATAACCGCCCATCGCCGCATAACGCTTTTCAAAAGCATAGTAGCTTCCCGAAAAAATGCCAGGCGCAAGGAATCTGTACTCGCTCCACAGGTCACGCGTATCATTCTGTACAGGCGTTCCGGTCAACCCCAGCCGATACCGAGCCTTGTCCCCAAGTTTATGCACTGCTTTTGACTGCTGTGCGGTATGACTTTTGATGCGCTGCATCTCGTCGCAGACAATCATGTCCGCATCATATGCCAACAGCTCATCCAAAAACCGCCACGTTGACTCGTAATTGATCACCACTACGCGCAGCGGGTCTGGCATCCCCGGCAGAATATCGCCTGATGCGTATTTCAGGGCACTCAGGCGTTTCTGTCTTTCGCCCAACATAACGACCACCCGCGCAGGGAACGCGCCAAACTTGCGGTATTCTGCGGGCCACACAGGGCAAACTGACGACGGAGCAATCACCAGCACGCGTCGGATTTTGTGATCCAGATACATGCGTCCGGTGATTGCCACCGTGGTCAGCGTCTTACCTGTGCCATATGCCCATGTCCATCAGTAAGGCACAAGCACCAATACCGTTAGACATGTTCACGGACATCACCTCACCTCATAGCCGTACAACGCCAGTGCGATATTAAATGCACGCACCTGGTGCTGGAATAGGCTGTATTTCTCATTGATTGGCGGTTTTCCCACCGGCTCGACATGTTCAAGCACCTTCTGATTGTCAATAAATTTGTGCGCCGCTAACATTTGCTTAGCCGCCGAACGCAGTTCCGTATCGCACGACACTTTCAACCTCGCAAGGTCGGAAACTGTGTCAAAGCATAACGGGAGCATCCAAGTGCGCGGCGGCATTTTGCTCGTCCGTGTCGCACGCGGAAAGTTGACGATATTCGCAGCATCGCCCGCATCGACCGCTTCCAAAAAAATTGTTTTACCGCTGAGTTTAGCTCTCATATTCTTTCGCAAACCTTTCGCGCACAAGTCGCTCGACCTTTTTACCACGCAACGCCACCGCCTGAAAGGACACTCCGTATCGCGGTGCTATGTCACGATACTTTTCGCCGTTGATGTGCGCCAAATAAATCTCCAAGTCCATTGGCTTAACCCTTTGAGTAAATGAACGCAAGTGACGAATGACACTGTCTACTGCATCTTTGGACAAAAGCACCTGCTCAGGGTCGTATCCATCATCAATAAGCATATCCAAGTTGCTTATATTTTGTTCACTGTCTTTGACCGTATCGTTGAGCGAGTAAGCGACATTTTGAGGATCGCGGCATTCTCTCCAACACTTGCGTCCCTCGATCAGTAACGCTGTCCGGCACAGCCGATAAAAGAATGTGCTGACTGCGCCCTTTTCCGGTGCATATAATCGAGCGCACTCAACCATTCTCAGATAGCAGACCTCCAGCGGATCCTCTATTCGATGCAATATAATGTAGTTTTGCATTTTATTGCAAACCGCTTTTGCACACCCCAGATTGTCCACTACCAGCTGACGCTGCTCATCCGTCAACCTTGGAATTTGTTTTCTCGTTAGCATACGTGGTCATAGCGCATTCCGTAACCAGCGCAAGCACCTTCTCAAACTCTTCATCCAAGTCTGCATGTTCCATCTTTTCCATTCGCGATTCTGCGACGCTCAGACAAACCTGATACAGCAGCAAGCTGACCTCGGTCAACACATCACCGATTTTCCCACTAACGTCAATCTTAGGGCCATTCGCCGACAACATACAATCGACTCCTTTCAAATTCTGCGCATCATCGCACGACGACGCGCCGCAAGTTCCTCAACCGTGGCACGGGCAGGGACAGGCTCAGGCTTGTTCCCGCCCTGCGCCTCCATCCAGCGGACAAACTCATCTACGTCGATTCGATAACGCCGTCCGGTGCTGCCCCAGCGATGCACAGGCGCACCACGCTGTACGCAACGGGTAATGGTTGCGATACTGATGTTCATAGCCTCAGCCGCTTCTTTCGGCGTAGACAAGCCCATATCCGTTCCTCCTTTAATCGTCCGTGGTGATATCTACCACAGTTCCCATATAATGCCCGACCTTATTCAGGTAGTCGCATACCGCCTTTTTAGAGCGGGTGTTCAGAGCTTTAAGCAGCTCTTTATACGCAGTGCGCGTCATCGTAACGCGCACATTAGATTCAATAACGGGTTTTCTTTTTCGCATGATAGACAGTCCTTTCTTTCGGCATGCATGCCAAACGCTTTTGATCATAAGCCAGACAACGTGCCGTTATCCGGCGCATTTCAAACCAACTGATATCCGGCAGAATATCCTGTTCGGGAGCAGGTCGGATGCTTTTCTCCTTCTGCATTTCCTCATCCAACCGGATAAATAAATAGCCCAGTGTCATGAGCAGAAGGATTCCAATCACGATTGAGACACCAAGACAGATTGCTTCAAGCAGCGTCATTGTTTACTCCTTCCATCCAGCATGGCACTGGGCTGTTTTTTTAAATTACGACCACGTTGCAATTTTTCAACTTATTTCCAAGGTAGGTTGCGATATTGCGGACGGCGTCAATCTTCCACGCGCCGCCATCCCCCTCAAACAGAGCGCACTGTGCTTTGTCGTTAAAACGCAGAATAAAGTTGCTTTCGGGCTGTTCGACCTCGGTGAACGTCCGGATCGGCGTCAGCGTCACAGGATTCTTGACTGTCACCTCGGCATTAGATACCACTCCGCTGCGCACCGTCACGCGCTGAGACACACCATCATCGGCATATTGCGCTGTCTGCTCAGACCGCAGGCTTCCGGAAATCTGCAATACTTTCGTGAGATTCTCGGACGGCTTAAACATGCTTTGCAGCATAATCTGGAACTCGTCAATGTCCATGTACTGACCAAATTTAATGCACGGAATACACGCTTTGCAGCGGACGACTGTCTCGCGTGTTCCAATGTCCATCAGCGGCGACAGCACATCGACCTCGGTCGGAGAGACGATGCGGACAAGATGACAGGTCATTCGATCTTCCTGCTCCGGTTCAGCATGGCAGAACAGATCATCCACATCCGCCGAGATGAAGCTGACCAAGCCATCCAGACAGAACACATCCAGTGTGCTAATCGGAACGCTCCCGCGGTCAAGCTCGGGCAGCATCACAACGGAGCCTTTCACGCGGTCAAACATGTAATGATGCCCATTCTCATCTACCTTGACTGCGTTCTCAACATCGTTGATGCGCTTGCCGAGGTTCACAAGATACTCATCTGCGGCGCGTGCCGCCTGCGCATCAGCGGCAATCATCATGGGATTAGAAGCCATATACCCTTTACCTCCTTAATTGTGACTGAACGTCACGACATTCGATTCAAACTCCGTCCCCTGCATGTTCATCTGACCGGGGAGCTGATTACTACGCTCCTGAGCTGTTACATTTCCGTTGTCATCACGGCTGAGGAACAGCGGCTTAGTCACCACAATCGGCGGTGCCAGCTTGGAACTTACCTTGAGCTTAAACGTGCCGGCAGAACGATCATCAGAGGGCTGAACCTCGATATTGATCGTCACCGAACGCTTAGCGACTGGGTCGGTGTTCGGGTCAAACACGTTTTGCAGCAGACGCTGCCACTCTTCGGCAAAGCGTTCATTTACAGCACCATCCATGATGGTATCCAGACTTTTGATCGCAACAAAGTTACTGGGCATTGTTTTCTCTCCTTTTCGTTGCCATATTCCGAATCACAGATCCACCATAATCATCTTTAGTCAATGAGATAAATTCATCGACTGTAAAAGAGTCATGTTCCAAGTCGATCTGATGATTCAGGCAGAATGCCTTCCGACCAGCCATGCAGCTTCCTGTGAGCCGATGGTGCCAGTCAAATAAGTCCTGCGCAGGATATTTCTTATCTTCGCCGTGCGCCTCAAGGAACGCTTCGATTCGCTTTTCCTCCGGCATATCGTCAAACTGTTTTTCAAGCAGCGCATCCATCGCTTCCCGAAGCGTATCCCCATGGGCGAAAATTGCGTCCTCAGATTTCGCAATATAGCAATCTTTCGTCGTGAGATCCGTCATCAGGATTCGCCCCTTCGCAACATTGCCGTGAACATGATCGATAATCGTGGGAACGTTATCAACCATGTTCACGGGATCACCAGCAAGCGAAGTTACGTCGCCGGAGCCGTCGCCGTCGCTGAAGCCGAAGCCGCTACCGCAGCCACTACCGTATCCGTATCCGGAGCCGTCGCCGAAGCCGCAGCCGAAGCCGCAGCCGTCGCCGAAGCCGTCGCCGCAGCCGCTACCTTTGCCGTAGCCGTCGTCGTGCGGCACTTCAAGGAATCGTTTGATGGCCTCCTTCAGATCCGCCATTCACTCACCGCCTTAATATTCTCCACGGCTTTATCCGTGCAGGCGATGATCTCAATTACACCGAGTACCGTGCAAGACGGAACTGTCACCGTAAATTTGCAGTTTTGAGGATCCTTAACACCCTCGGTCGCAAGCTGGCTCAAGCTCGCTGCACCCGACCAATACCAGATACGCCGAGCGTCGGTCAACTTCGCCTCGCTGCCGTTACGCTCTTCGATGTGGGCAAAAAATACGCCCGCACGGTCGGTTCGAACAATGTACCACTGTTTATCCATTCTCACAGCTTCTCATCCTCCAAAATCTGAGCCAACAGATCAAGTCCGGTCGGCGTAACCAACGTCTGCGTCTCTTCCGCGCCACAGCGATAATATTTGACAATAATCTTGTCAAACAGCCCCCGTTCGGTGTACACTCTGTAAGGGCGTGCATCGTTGTTCCCCTGTCGGTAGCAGATACGAGCCACGCGCAGAGCATCGCAGACGTTCTTTCGCGTAGTGCCGAGCCGCAGAGCGGCTTCTTCAAGCGTAATCGCACCGTCCGACACGTGCTGGTTAGCGGGGACAGCCTTCGGCTTATCCTTCACCTGTCCAGGCTTCGGCGTGGGCTTCTCGCTGGCAGACGGAAGTGCTTTTGCATCAATCACTGCCTGCACCAGTTTCTGCGACACGTCGGTGAACGCATTCATCGCATCCAGCACCTTCGATGCACAAGCAAGGAACTCGCCCTGATTCTGCACGAATGCGTGCATCGATCCCAGCAACACAGCTGCCTGTTCAGCAGTCATCATCGGCGTTCCGGGAACGGCATATGCGCCGGTCTTGCGGATTGCCGGAATCACCTCGTGGGTGATCCACCGCTTAAAGGCTTTTGCTTCGGGCTTGCGGGAAGCAAGCACCAAGCTGTACAAGCCGGGCTCGTTGATAGCGTTCAGCTTTTGAGCACCACCACGCTGTTTGGAATGACCGTCGGTTAAATCTACGGTCATTCGCTCGTCATCCTCTAGGCGTTTGACGGCATCACGAGGATTCGAGATATCCAACGCCCTGCATACATCCGCCGCGACGAACCACGGTTCGCCGTCGATGGTCAACGTCCGTACCGAGCCGAACTGGTCGCTGACGAACGTCGAAAGGTTTTTGTTTTTCATTTATAGCTCCTTCCTTCTAAAAGGCTCTCCTGCTGCAACGGGAGAGCCTTGTTTTAGCTCTCCTTCTTTTTTTCCGTGTTATCCATGCTGGTTTTCAGCTGACCGAACAGGACACCCGCCGCAAAAGCGTTCTGGATGGCTTCCGGGAAACCGATAAAGGTTTTGAGGATATCGACCTTTTCATCGACAATAGCCGATTTAGTGGTTGCGTACACTTTTAATCGCCTCCTTTTTGACTGTGACCACATTTTACATCAACTCGGCTTGATTGTCAACACATTTTTAAATTATTTTTTGTGGCTTCAACCACTTTAAATAGTTTACTTTCAAGTAGTTTCGTGATATAATGCGTTCAGGATAACAAAAGGAGGTGACTACAATGACATTAGGAGAGAGAATTAAACTGGTTCGCAGAGAAGCGACGCATAAAATGACGCAGGAAGATTTCGCTAGATCGCTCGGTTTAACAAGGGATCAGCTAGTAACCTACGAACTCGACAGAGTAAAACCCCAACGCAGCGTACTGATGCTGATCAGCCAGCAATACAGCATTCGCCTCGAATGGCTGGAAACCGGCGAAGAACCGATGCGACTCCCTCCCAACGAGGACGACGAGATCGTAGACGAGGTTCTGGCAGGCTCGAACGAGTTTGTCAAAGCCGTCATACGCGGTATCGCCAAGACCCCCGGCGGCTGGGAAATGATGCGTGAGGTTTTCAACGCCATACAAGCCGAGCTGGACAAACAAAAAGAGCCGAGCGATTGATCGCCCGGCTTTCCTTTTGCGTTTTTCAAGTGTATTACCCCTTGTTTTTGGAGTTTCCGGATGTTATAATTCAAATAGAAGGGGTGATTCGGATGCCAAGGATGCAAGCCGAAAGAGATAATCGAAAAGAAATTGGAAAGCGCATCGTTGCAGCACGAGAAGAACGTGGTTACAATCAAAGAGAACTAAGTGACATGACTGGAGATTGTTCCTCAAGCGGGTATCTTAGTCATGTTGAATCGGGTAATTATTCAAACCTACCGTATAAATATATCGAATCGATTTGCAAAGTACTGAATATACGAAAAGAATGGCTATTATACGGTGATGGAGTTATGGATAATCAAAATGAACGCATAATCGAGGTGCGAAAAGACTATGGATTATCCGTATATGATTTTTATTATACAAGAGCCAAGATAAAGCCCACTCTATTCTGGGATATAGAAATGGGTCAAGTATTGCCTTCCGATAAAGAAATCCAGTTAATTTGTGATACTTTTTCAGTTAATCCGGAGTGGATTAAAAATAACACTGGCAAGAAATATACCGAATATCATTATGTAGCTGATAGAATTAAACGGCATAAAGAGTATTCAGACGCGATTGCATCAATCAATGACGCAGATAGAAGTCTCATTGCCGCAAAACTACTAGACTTGCTTGAAGCATTTATAAACAACAATAAAAAAAATGAAGAGTCGGGAGATTAACACTCCCGACTCTTTTCTGTCTGTGCCGAATACGCACGTTCAAGGATTTTCCACACGCGCTGGATCACAGCGTCGTCCTCCACCTTATCCAGCAAACTCAGAATGCAGCGGATCATAATTCCACGCGGATATTTCACAAATACCGCCTCCTTTGCTACTATGATACCCGCATCGCAAAACAGATATACAGAAAAATAACGTCGAATCCAGAGAATCGTTCGCTGTATTTCTCAGTTTTGCTCAATTAACGGCAGAATGTAATCGTGCTCGGACAGCAGGTCACTTTCGGAATTCAGGGTTCCGAAAATCCGACAAAATGAGTCATGAATTATTTTCATAGCATGCATATATTATTTTCACAATAAAACCCGTTTGCTTTTCCCACATTTTGAATATACTATGTTATGAACGCAAAAATCCGCGCCGTTTATAGAACGACGCGGACTGCGGAAAACTCGCAAAATGGAGGAAACAACTCCTTTTGCAAGCGAGAATTATTATAGCACACACAAGCGGAAAAATCAAGGAGGAAACAGCAATGGCATCCGTCTCTAAACGAGGGAAAACGTGGGAAGTACGCTACCGCGTAAAAGATCCAATGGGACAAATTATGCAAAAGCGCGTCGGCGGTTTTGCGACGAAAGAAGAAGCCTGGGCAAAAGCCGGAGAGCTTGAACAGGCGGCAAATATGGGCGTTGAGCCGCCTAAAGCCACCATAACCGTCGGTATCCTGATAGAGCGATGGTTCGCCGAATACGCAACGCAGAATGTGGCCGAGACAACCCTCTCACGATATAGTCTAAACATCGACCGATTAGCAAGCTATCCAATTTTCGATGAGCCGGTGAAAAATCTAACCATGCAACGCTATGGTGAGATTCTTAGCCACATGCAGTCTTGCGGCGGCAAAGACGGCAAACCGCTTAGCCAAGCAAGCGTAAAAACATACCTCGAGGTTCTGCGTTACAGCATGAGCTGGGCAACCAAGCAAAAAATAATTCCGGTGAACCCTATCATCGGATACCGCATGAAAAAAACATTCCAAGCAAAAGAGCCGGACTATCTTGAGCATGATGATATTCAAGACATACTGAATGAATCCAAAGGAAAGCGCATCTATACCCCTATTTTACTGGCTTTGTACGGCGGTCTACGTGCCGAAGAATGCCTCGGTCTGAAATGGACGGCTGTCAATTTTTCGAGGCGCACAATAACAATCAACGAAGTAAGGACTCGTGATGCCCACGGACGCCCAATAACAAAAATTCCAAAGACTCCCAGCTCACGCAGAACTATAACCATGCCCTCATTCGTTATGAGCTATTTAAATCAGCTACCGAGAGAGAGCGAATACATTTGTATTAGCAACCGCAAAGCACCTTATACAGGCCCAACAATGTTCCAACTTTTAAGAGAAATTGAACTAAAAATCAACAAAAAAAGGAAGATACTGAATCAACCTCCTATCCCGATGGCATCTTTCCACGATTTACGGCATACACACGCCGCTATGCTCATAAATCTCAATGTGCAACCCAAAGTCATAAGCGAACGGATGGGGCATTCGTCCATCAAGATCACGATGGACACGTACGGCTACCTGATGACGGGCTTGCAGGAGGACGTGGCGAATAAACTAGAGTCTTTCGTTTAATTGTTGACAATAAATAAAAAAAGTGCCGGAAAACCGGTACTTTTTCGTCAAGGTCTATTTTAAGATTAGTTTTTCTTTTATTGCAAACGCACGCTCTTATGATGTTAGTACGACCTAACAGACTGAAGCCGGACTTGCGATTTCCTTTGTCACCTCTTCGGTCTATTAGGTCACACTAACAACCTCTGAGCTTCATCAGCTCTCTGAAAATGCGCATTTATATAAACTATTAGGTACATTAGGTATATTAGGTATAAACACAGTAATATACATACAAAAATCTAATAATATATAGAAAACTAGTATATACCTAATAAATACCGAAAAACGTTCTTCCTTCGGTAAAAATAGAAATCCTTTGTCACCCACACCCTAATATACCTAATGAACCTAATATACCATTAAAACCTAACAAACCATCAAAACCGAATAAACCAATAAAACCGTATAAAATCTCTCTCACACTTACTCTTGTATTTTTTTCTTTATTTGAGTTATAGGGATAAGCGGTTAGCGGCTTGACGAGTTGACGGCTGGCAAGCCTCAGTTAGCCCTTGTTTGCGCGTATTGCTGGCTGGAATTTCTGGATTTTCATTTGGACACACACATGGACACAAATATGCGATTGTACTTGCTTTTGAGCGCGTTTTAATGATTATTTTTGAAACATTTGCATAACGACTATTCAATAAATATTTAAAAAATACACTTCAAACTATAAAAAGCAATCTTCCCTGCTAAAAATAATAGCTTTCTTTTGATTCTTGCAAACAAAATATATTTACATATCTAGTTTCTTTTATATTTAAAGATTTTTATTCCGGATTATGATAGCGTAAATCTTGGACACAAAATAAAAAGATATCTTTGGACACAAACATGGACACACTCGCAAAATGCCCAAACAAAAGGACACAGGCGTTTGCCTGTGTCCTTCCTACCGCGTCTGGGCGGGCTTACTCGGGGATAGCGCGATAATACCGCGCAACCTTGTTCGGTGCGGCATCCTTATCGCAGACAAACGCCTTTGCCATCTTCGCGTAAAAGTCCGGCGTAGACACGTTCAGCTCGGTCGCGACCTTATAATAGTCCGACCAGATCATATTCATGGCAGCGTAAAAGTCGATGAGCTTGTCATCGGGGATTCCATGCTTTTTGGCAACAGCGGTAGTCTCAGCATAAGACCACTTACCGCCGTGCGGCTTAGCGGCATCCTCATTCTCCATATTCGCTACCCACGTTTCAGCCTCTTCCATAGTAAGCGGCGCGTCCATCTCGTCCAGATGCTCGTGTAGGCGTTTCTTTGCCACCTGTGAGCCTTTTTCAAGGGCTTCAAGAGCAATTGACCACAGAGCGAAATCACGCGCATTCTGCGCCGTTTCTGGACCATATAACGCCCTCATATATTCACGTTCGATGCACTCACGTGTCAGCATACGCTTACACCCTCTCCACGTTAATTCCGGCGTTCGTAACAGCGGCGGCAGCCGACAGCTGCACAGTCAGCGTGCTGGTCTGCGGGCAGCAGCAGGTGCGCACAGTCACCGGCGACAGGGACAACTGGACAGCTTCATTCGCCGCCGCAGCGGTCGCTGTTACAGTTGCGCCGGGATAGGCAACGCCATTGACCAACAGAGTAGCTGTAATAGCCCCAGCAGCGGTCGGGAGTGCCGTGACGTTAAACCCAACGTCATAATAGCCGGCACCCGTCAGAACAACGTTTGTGCCTACCAGACGGCAATCACAGCCATAACGTCTGGTCAGTGTGGTAAACTGCACGCCGCCGTTCGCCGCGACAGCCTGCGTTCCGGCATTGACGGCATAGATTAGAGATTTGCAGGACATGTTTAACCCTCCTTAGAAGTAGATGCGATTCCTTTGTTCAGTAGATCATGCGCATTGTCCAACATCAAGGCAGACATATAGTCCAGCGGTGTCATGGGCATCACATCACGCGCCAGCGCAATAGCCAGCGCAATGATCTGCTGGATATCCGACAGCGGCATATTATCATAGTCGCGCTTCATCAGGCTGGTCTCGATAGCCGCCCGAAGATCCTGATTGATTTGAGTCGCCATACAATCCTCCGTTTTATAAAAAGGCGGGCGTAAGCCGCCCGCCTGCCCAGCCGATACGACTTTTAGATGTTGAAGTTGTTGTTGCCGTTGCAACCGCAACCCTGCTGAATCGGCACGAAGTTCGGCACAACGCCGTAAGCATAGTTGCTGATACGCGGGATGCCGCACAGAGCAGACTGCAGTTCAAGCTGGTTGATGCGGTTCTGCATGTCGGCAAAGCGGTTACCGGTGATAGCATCCAGAATCTTCTGCATGCTGGCAGTCGTGTTCGCGTTGATCGCCGCCGTGTTGATCGCGCCGTTGTAGTTGACGGAGTCGATGGCACGCAGCGTCTCGCAGCAGCATTTCTGCATCGCGGCAAAGCCGCTGTTGGTCTCGTTCTGGATATCGCGGAGCTCACCGAGGATGTTGTAGTTGCCATCCTTAATCGCACCGGTGGTATCGTAGACGCCCTGACGCACAGCGGCAACGATCTCGTTGTTCTGCCGTTCAAGAGCCGCAAAATCGGTCGAACGCTGTACATCACCGACCGTCGCCGCACGGTCGCCGCGACCGCCGAAGAATCCGCCGCCACCGCCGAGCAGGACGAGAATCAGCAGGGCAAAAATCCACATGCCGCCGCCACTGCCGCCGAATACGCCGTCATTTTTGCCAGTCGCCGCAGCAACATCGGCAAGGCTATAATTTTCCATAAATGTTACCTCCGTTTATATTCCAAACCTCCGGCTGCGCGCTTGCCGAAAGGAGTGGTCTCAACGAATCAAGGACAAAATGTCCTCCGGATTCACGCCCATGCGCTGGCACTCCGAATAAAACACCTTCTCAGGGTCTTTTCCAGCTGTCATCATGCGAACAGCCGCCATCATGGGATTATCTCCATTCATAAGCTGTTTTGCTTTAGATACCGCCGCCCGAATGTCATTCTGCTGCATCATCTGCTGGCTGTTGTTTGCGGTTTGTCCGAACAGGCTGCTTGCCATTGCTTAACACCATTCCTTTCAACTCATCGAATTCTGCACGGGTTACATATTCGGGGGATGCCTGCTGCATTTGCGGCTGCGCATCCGGCACCGGAATAAATGTGAACGTTCTTATACTGCCGAAGCCGGCACCGTCCGTTGACTTGACAAAAAACACATCGTTATTTGTGTCAAACAAAGCCACGGAGCTGTTCGGCGGCATCTGAAAGGCTTTTGCGCCGTCAATGCCATTTACGCGAATTAGCTGCATGTTTTGTATTGGCGCATTCTGCTGTTGAAGGGCTTGAAGCCTATCAAAGTACGTCTGCTGCGCAAGCTGCGGATAAATGTACGATTGCGGATAACCGTTGTACACTGCAATCCACCTCCCTCTTCTGCCATTATTATGGTGCAGAATAGCGGGTTGTTCCTGACATCTTCCCGTCGCAAACATGACAAAAAACGGTCGAGTGCCATATGACACCCGACCGTTTTTGATTCAGTAAATATTCAATTAGGATAGCGTTGTTCGAGATATATGATTCGGTCTTTTATCGTGCGTATTGTGCGATCCACCGTTCGCACAGACCTGTTCGTGGCAAACGCTATCTCGACTCGCGATTTGCCCTTCTGAAGTAGCTCGAAAATGCGCAGCTCATCTTCCGTAAAACCGCACTCAGCGCAGTAGCGCACATAGTCCGGTCGGCAGAAGCGTAGCCGCATTTGTCATTAGCCCTCCTGTGCAGTTGTCAGTTCAGCCACCGGAACAGCATTCTCAATCAACAACGGCGTCGAGCTTTCCAGCTTCGCAATTTCGGCGTTTACCAGCTCGGCAAGTTCATCTGTGTCCAGCTTGTAGCCATGTGCGTTAAGCCGCTCCTGCACCCATGCCAGCTTCTCTTCGCCGCGTCCGGAACCGGTATACAGCTTCTCGGCGGCAAATACGAGGATAGACACGAGATCGCGGATTTCGCGCCGCTGGTCAATTGTCGTCTTTGCCTTAATCCACGGTACGACATACCGCGTGATCAGCGCAGCGGCAAGGACGATCAGTGCCTGAAAGATGGGAGTCAAGTCAATGTTACTCATACTAGCTTTCCTTCCTGCCCGACTCTCAGTCGGGCATTGTCATATTGTCATCTAAAACTGTGGTTTTCTAAACACTTGTGATAAGTGTTTTTGATGATATTGGTTGCCTCTATCGTTTTGTGGTTCGCAAACTGCGGATGTGACTCACAATAAGCATCATAAGCATTGATATCGTCAAACACCTGCTCAAAATGCTGCCGTGAGTGGCTCAAATCCGTTCGGTAGTACAGCTCATCCGCAAACCGCTGTATTCGGGCGCGTGAGATTTTGGCAAACTCAAGGTCGTTTTTTGCCTCGATTCTGCTTATGCGTTCCTCTAGTGAGCCGACAAGTGCCTTGCGTAATCCGCGAAAGACCCACGAGAGTGGCTGGACCTTGATTGGCGCAATCTCGACCAGATTCAGCAGCAAGTACACCAACACGAGCGTCAGTGTGCTGTGCGTCGTGACAGCCGCTTGCAAGCCGTCCAATAGCTTTTGTAGGGTCATTATTGGTTAATCCTCCGCAATCGTCCATTTTCCCGCCAGCGTAACATACACGCCGTCGCTCCTGCGCAGCGTCGTCGTTTCCGCGCCGCCCGCGTCCGCAGCGTTCCCCGCATCGGCATCCGGTGTGTTCTCATCCTCCACCAGATATGCCCCTGACATGTACCCCGCCACGCCGTTTTCCAGCTTGCCGAACACCCAGCCCGTGCCGCCCGCCTCGCGGATGACGTTCACCCGCGTTCCGTTCTCGGCTTTGGCAATCACCTTCGCCGCCGTGCCCGCGCCCTCGCGGATGTTCAGATAGCCGCTCGTGACCGATACTGTCGCGTTGCCGAATTCCTTTTCCATTCCATTCACCTCAATCATCCTGTGCTTTCCCAGCCCGTTCCAGCCGTTCTTCTCCGTCAACTCGGTTTCGACCGTCCCGCCCCTGCTCTTGCTTGAGTGGACGACCGTCCCCTTCTCCGTCACCAGCCCGACGTGATTCACATCGCCCGTGCCCACGCCCATGAACGCCAGCATTCCCGCCTTCGCGCCGGAAATGCCTTCCTGCTTCCATGTCAAATCGCGGTATTTCGCGCTGTTTGCGTCGCTCTCCCAGAGCGCGTTCGTACCTGCCGTCGTGTAGCTTTTCTCCCCGCCCGCGCTGACGCGGATGACCTTCTTAATGAGGTTGATGCAGTCCAGCTCATCATAGCTTGTGCCAAGCAGTCCCCGCGCCGTGCGGAGTGCTTCCGCCGTCTTAATCATTTTCTCACCCCCTCATATGCCCTCTCAGGCGGTGGAATTGCTTCATTGCCCATCTTCTGGCACGCGCGTATTTTTTGATGTTTTCTTCCGTTAAAAAATCAACGCTTTGCATGGATTTAATATATTGAATTGCCCATTCTCTGGCTAGCACCTTCTGCATCGCGTACTCAGATTTGCTTCTCATTTTTAATCATCCCAAGCTCCTCCCGCGTGAATGAACCGCCCGATTCCCATCGTCAGCAGCACGCCGCATACCGCAAAAAAGATAATCAAGTTATCGCCTCCTTAGTTGGCTTTAGCCCTCTTTAGCTTACCAGCTCAATTAAAGTCCAGCTCATAAATCCTCATCGGGTTGTTTCCTGCTGTATCATTGCCGACTTTCTGAGACACATACAGTTTTTCATTATAGAGAGCAACACCCTCAGGCTCCCATGTAACTGGCAGCGGAACTTTGCTTGCGACTCGACCGCTCATAACATCAACAGCCCAGACCGAAGTCTCCATTCCGGCATAGAGCATACCGCCATGTGCGCAGCATCCTTGCAGGACTGCAAACGGATGCTCCATGTGCGCAATACATTCAGTCTTGGCGAGATTGATCGCGTTTCCGCTAACAAGTTCAAGCCTTGTCGGAATTTTCCACACCCAATACCCAATGGGGTTGTCTACCTTGACTTCCCAGTTGCCTTTCGTAGAGCCTGCCATGTAGATAGTTCCGTTTACGTTATCAACGCCCCATGAATTGCCATAGGTAACAGCATCGGTTGTAATTTTGTTCACAAGCGTAAACGCGAAAATATTGCCACTGCGCTGCACACGATATACAAGGCATTCATCATAGCCCTGAGTGTAAGATCCGTCTGCATTTCCGCAACGAGACAGAAGCAGCATCGGGAATTCGTCACCGGCATCGTAGAACATGCCGCAGAACTGAGCGCTGTTCATGTGCATTCTCGTGTTTGGGTCTGCAATCGTGAACGTGGACAGTACCTGTTTCGTTGAGTAGTTCAATACTGCGCCACCGTTGCTACCCTGCTGGAAGGTAAACACATACCCGCCGTAGACAGTGATGGACTGATTATTGTGGAATTTGTAGGTTGCAATGTTTGGAACTGTATCCGGGGTAAAGTCCTTCCAAAGATCAATGTTACACTTGTTCTGTCTGGCGTCATCGTTTGAAAGAACGATTCTTTTCCCGGTATACAGCGTATTACCAGTGCCGTGCACGGACAGCTCCAGTTTATCAACATTTGCGTATCTCACCTCAAGGTTGTTAAATGTCACCTCTATATCTGCTCCAAGAGCCGTACCCCAACACGCAGCAACCGTGACCTCGACATAAGCCGTGCCATCAACAACGGTCTTTTCTCCCGACCAGTTCTCTTTGCCAATACGTTTGCCATCATTTCCAAAGCAGTCAATGCGGATAAAACCATCGTTTCCCACATTTCGTGTGGCTTTTGCAGAAATTACGTCCCCAACTCTTACGTTATGGATCACAAAACGGATTCCGCTGAAAGCATTTGAAGTTGTCTTAATGGTTAGTGCATCAGCCTTAAATATATTATTATCGAACAACGTGTTTGTTACATTACTATCGGACACAAAGGATGAATTATGAAGGATGGGTTCAATCTTGAATTTTTCTTCGAGTGAATCTATCCGAGCATTTATTTCAGATTCAAATGTAACATCCACGGTTTCGATTTCAACGCTCGCCTCATTAGTTGTGACGCTGAAACTGACCCTACCCGTTTTCTTTGCAGTTATGCTGGTTGTTATATTTGTGGTTCCAGCTACATGGGACCATGATGTTGCAGGAAACATGCTGCTACCATCCTGATATAGAGGATACCAATACGCTACTGCAGTTAGCGCTTTTTTGTACTGCACACGGAATGTATACTCTTTGCCCTCAATTGCATCAAATGTAAACAACTCTTTTTTAACTACTTTTGACGCAATGATGACATCATTCACATTGACAACGCCGAGAAGCTTACTTTTTAGCTCGTTTACATCGACGGTATTTGCCTTATTTATATTTATTGTTTCAAGTCTGCTAATGATAGACTTCGCATTTTCAACCGTTCCACCAAGCGAAATGTCACCACCAAATCCACGCCAGGATACACGGACATATTTTGCATTTTCTGGCTTAGGATAGAAAGTCAACACGGTGGCTTCCGCCGCCGAAATGTCTTTATAGCTGTCTTTCTCCTTATTTGCATTGAACCAAACAATACGCCCCCAAAGCGTTCCTGCGGTTGTTGCTCCAATCTGCTGTAGACTGATACCAGTTACCGCATCGTCCAGTATGACAAAACCAGTTGTCTTTTCTCCGTTTGCAGTTGGTGGAAAAAGCAAGCCCGTATCACGAATATAGCCGTCTTCAAGTGCATAGCCACCGAAGTCAACTCGTAATGAATTATGTGCGAATCCATCAAGAACGGTTAAATCGTCCTTTAGCTGACTAACGCCATTGCTCAATTCCGTATAATCCGCCGGAATCGTCCTCAGCACCCGTTCGCCCTCTGCTGTCACTGCTGCAGTAGACGTCTGTTCCTGTGCCGCAACCGCCTGAACGGATTTCGTTTCCTGCGCTGCGACCGCTCCCACCGCGCCGGAAACCGTCTTGTTGATGCGCTCCTCCGCCTGCGCGACGTTCGCTTCCGATGTTGCGGCGTTTTCAGCAGACTGCGCGGCTGCTGTCTTGCTTTCTGCCGCAGACGCAGCGTTGTTCCCTGCGTCAATCAGCGTTTTTGCCCATTCAGCCTCTGTCCCCTGATAACCGTGTTTGACGGCAATCGCGTATGCAGAGTACGGGCCAATCAGCGTTTTATTAGCCATAATTGACAACCAACCTTCCTTCACCATCATCTTCAAATGTCAAATCGTTCGGACTGTTGTCCGAGCGAATAAAGTACAGATTTCCGTCGTCCTCGCCTTCGACCCAGAACCAGCCTGCTTCCTGCGTTGCCATTTCTGCACGCTTGGCGTAAGTTTCGGCGTTGCTCTCGCTTTTTGCCGCGTTGCTTTCAGACGCAGCAGCAGCTGTCGCCGCTTCCTTCGCTTCCCTCACGCTTTCGAGCGCAGCAGCCGCCGCTTTGTCCGATGCCGCCTGCGCGATGCTGTCTGTGAGTGCCGTCAACTGTTCCTCAGTAAAATCTGTGAACTCGAACGGTTTGCCACGCTCGACACCCAGCAGCAAGATGCCCGTATCAGGGTCATAACTGGCTGTGTTCCCGCTACCATACTCGCGTACAGTCACATCCACAGTCATCTGTTTCACGCTCTCAGCCGCCGCCAGCAGTTTATCAAGCCATGTCTGGTACGGATCCGGTGCTTCACCCGTCGGGGCGTTTAGCGACATTCGCAGCGTTGTGTCCGCTTTGGCACTCTTCAGAATTTCATTATTTGTGCCGCTGATTGTTACTTCAATCTGACCATTTCCTGCAATGGCGGTGTCGGACTTGTTGACTTCCCAAATTAGCTCGCCATCTACTACCTTTGTCGCGGCGGGATAGATATCTCCAAGCGGATTTTTGACCAATAGCGTACACGATGCGCCTGGATATTGTGCCAGATACTCGGTGACATTAACGGCTATCTGTGTGGCCTTATTCTCACCGGCATAGCCCAGTACAATGGGCAATGCATTGAGCTTGTCCATGTCATACTTAAATACGCGCATGACCACAAACCTCCTTATTTGGTTTTATTGTAAGCACAATTTCTTTCTTAAACAATTTCTTTTCATTCCTTCTTTTTCTATCTGTGCGATGTTTCTACCCACTGCCCGTTTTTACGAATATTTACCTCACAATCCTCTACCCAGCGTCCATTCTGGCGCACAGCGACTGCGCACTCTAACCACTGCCCATTATGGCAAATTTTGACCGTCTTCTGGGTTTCGACATATGTCCGATAGTTGATTGTCAACGTAATCCCCGTAAAGCGGCAATAATTAACCGTACTTCCGTTCGGGTCGTACAAAATCAACATCTGACTGCCGCCGGACAGGTAACTTGCCATTCCGGTCAGTAGACTGCCTGTCAGGTCGATTTCTGTCGTTTCATTTCTGAATGTCCCGCTAACGGACCCAAGCATGCTGTTTGGATAAATCGAGCCTTTGCCGGAAGCCGTCGTGGTCTGATAATTTGACGTGTAAAAATAGACGCTTTTATTTCCCGTTGAGCCGGCGGCGTTGGCCGTCATAGACACATGAATACCCGTAATATCCAACCCTGCAAGGCTTGTATTCAGCAGCACCATGCCAACCCAATTTCCGTTGCTTCCATAATATCCATGCGTCGCCGCAGCTGGAAACTCGTTGATGCCGTCATAGCGGTTGCTTGTGCCGTTGGCTGTGCGCGAACAGAGCGTGCAGGAAACGGTTAGCGTATTATAATTCCAGCCCATGTGTTAATCTCCCAAAGGTTTCAGCCAAAGCGTCCCATCGGGGTAATTCCCAACGCCGGGGTCGCTGGCAGAGACGACGACAGGATGCGTATGATAGCATGCATAAGCGATTGTGCTGATTGCAACAGCGTAACTGCGGCTGGACAGATATCCCTCTGTTCCATCTGCGTTAGCTGTTAATCCGACAAGCGGCAGCCCATCTGATGTGCGCATCAGTTCAAAGCCGTAAACATCGGTCAAGCCATGATCACCGGCGTATTTTTGAAACTGTGCGCAGTATTCAGGTGTCTCAGGGTTAAGCATCGTAGACGCAACAAGCTGCGCGGATTGGTTCGCGACCGGCGCATATACGCCGCCTATTACCTGCCCGGCACTGTTATAGACCTTCATGCCGGTCGCATCGAGAACTGTGTTAGATGCGATATCGGAATGCTGCACACCAATACCGTTCACGCCAATATTGACGATACCCGTCTTTTCATACCCGTCAGCACCAATGGATTTAAACACACCTTCTATCTTTTTAGCCTGTAGGGTAATCGCCTGGTTTGAGGATATGTCAAGGTCTGACCCGACGCTCGACGCAATCTGATCAACTGTAATTGTATGGGCGGCGATTTTCTCCGCCGTGACTGCGTTCGCATCCAGCTTATCTGTCGTAACGGCACCGGCGAGAATTTTGTTCGCCGTGACAGCATTCGCCGCAATTTTGTCGGCAGTAATCGCCTCTGCAACAACCTTGTCTGCCGTCACAGCGTTGTCGCCGATTTTATCTGCTGTAACCGCGCCATCAACAATCTTAATGCCGGAGACTGCGCCATCCTTGATTTTATCCTCGCCAAGCTGCGGAATTCGCTGTCCATTGATTGTGCCTGCCGTAATGTTATCCGCATTCAGGTCCGTTACATTGATTTCTTTGCCGTTGATCGTGCCTGCCGTGATTTTGTTCGCGGTAAGCCCTACGATTTTAGCGTCCGTGATTGAGCCATCAGCAATCTGAGCCGTTCCGACAACGCCGTCAGCCAGAATTCCGCTTTCAGCTGTAATTGTGCCAGTTTCGATCTTGTCTGCGGTTATCGTATGGCTGGCAATGTGGTTTGCCTCGATAGAGCCTGCCGCGATTTTTGCAGCAGTAACCGCGTTCGCATCCAGTTTGTCCGTCTTAATAGCTCCGGCTTCGATTTTATCAGCCGTCACCGCATTAGCCGCCAACTTCTCAGCCGTAACAGACTTTGCATTCAGCTTGTCCGTTTTAACTGCACCAGCTTCAATTTTCTCTGCTGTAACAGCGTTCGCAGAGATTTTTTCTGCGATTACCGCGCCAGCCGCGATCTTGTCCGCCGTTACCGCGCCAGCGTCGATTTTGCCAGCCGTGATTGCCCCTGCCGCGATTTTATTCGCAACGACCGACCCATTAACCAGTTTTCCGGCAGACACGCTGGAAAGAGCAATTTTGTTTCCTGTAACGATGCCGTTTCCAAGCTGTTTCCCCGTAATCAGGCTGTTATCCGGCGTAGACGCCAGTGTACCAAGCGTCATGGCATCGTATTGCAGCGTCAGGCAGTTAAACGTGTAATCCGTCATACGAATGCGCGTATCGACGCCGATTCGACTGTTTATGACCCTCACAGAGTCGCCGATGTAGATATTTTGCAAGAAGCGATACTGTTTATACTCTTCCGTATCCGCGCAATTAACGAAATCCACTGTCAGCGTCAGCGTTGCGAGGTCACACCCGTTGTCGAATTCCTTCTGCGCGGCTTCACGCAATTTTTGATAAACGTCTTCTTTCGTGACAGCCGCCTCGTCGTCGGTTGCATCCGATTCAGCCGCATCCGCAACCTCCAGCCTGTACCACTTTGGATGCACATATTCGGATTCACGCGGACTGGCAATATATACCTCCGGCAGATACAGCACGTTTCCGTTTTTATCCTCGCCGGTTGGCATAATGCGAGTAACCACGTTCGTGATGTCCGCATCGTATGTGATGCCTTTCAGATTTTTCCCGCGCCGAATCGTCACATCCTTGTCGTAGCCAACCCGCTTGACCATAAACACATCGTACCAGTCGCGTGCAAGCTCTGCGGCATAGTTCGCCGTCATGCCGCCATCCTCCAGCATAGCCGACACGGGATTCAGATTCGACAAGTCCACATCCGACGCGGTCGTGGTCAGATCTGAGTACATGCGGAATCCATGCGCCGATAGGCACTTGGTAAGCAGGCTTTCCGCAACCGTTGCGCCTGCCTCATCCGGCACAGGGCGGTACTGTTGGATCATGTTGTCCATCAGATCATAAAAGATATGCCGTGCATAAACCGTCACCTTGGCACTATCCGCATCTGATGGTACAACCCGATAGATGCGGAACGGCTGGTCGCGCAACAGACGGCTTTCAACGACCGTTCCGGTCGCATAGACGCTTCCACTCGACGTTGCACCTTCTTCTGTACGTTCTTTTTTCAAATAGCTTTTATACTGAAAGCCGTGTTCACCATACGGACCGATGACCTCGCACCACTCGCCTCCGTCCTCGTCTGTTACCGTATCGGTAACAATGACCTCCGTTCCGATATCAATATGATCGATAATGGCATAATCAAAGCCCGGGCCGGAACGCAGACGTAGCGGATCACGCTTTGTATTGATGCTATAGATCTCGTTCTTGTAATAGTGACCGATGTTATCCTGATGCACCAGACCTACACGCGGAGTCGGTGCTGCCGGCACCGGCGCGACAATAATCCGTTCCTCCTGCAATCGCTGCCATTTCCCTGCATCGTCAAGTGGATGTTCAAGCGTAAGCTCCCATGTGCCGTTTAACGTCTCGCTGACCGTACAGCTGCTTGGTGCAAGCGGCCCCAGACCATTTTTAGAGAAGTCTTTGCAATCAGACTCGTAGATTCGTATCAAATTTGTCACCTCAAATCAGATAACGCCATTCTGCCGCAATCTCTACGCCTGTAATATCTCCATCAAAGCGAATGGCATTGTTGCCAGGCAACAGCCTCGGGAAATCACCCGTCATGCAATCATTAAGCGAAACCGTATCGCTATATGCCTCCTGTAACGTTCCGTTCAGAATGATTTTGCCGGGAACGTCTGACAGTACCACCGCTGTTTCGCCAACAATCAGTGTGCCGCTTCCGTTACATGTAACTGTAATCGTCGGACAAGCGAACGTCGTCCCCGGATTGATAACGCTACCATTTGCCGTCAGTTTCAGATTCGCAGGCAGTTTTGATCGCCAGAAGGGTTCAAGCCGCCAAACAACAGAAAAGCTCCTGTTCGGATGACCGCGCAGAATTTGCTTGAAATCAATCTGGTTGGCGATGCGCCCACGGAAATAACCGCCCTGTCGCGCCGCCAATTCAAGAATTCCATTTCCGGACAGGTATTCACCGATTTCGTCAATTCGTGTGCTGTCCGAGATAAAACACTCCACAGTCAGCGTGATGTCCTCGTATACATCCTCACCTTGCAATTGCGTCAGGCTACCGCTGCGCCCAGGAATAGTGATATAGGACACTCGCTCTGCCGGCTTGATGATGTTTGGTTGTTCGGCGATATAGATGCCGTAATCCGTGCTTTTTATCTCATTCCACTTAAACCAGTAGTTTAATTGATTCATGATTCCCTCCAGAGAAAGGAAAGAGGATGACCCGTTTTAGGCCATCCTCAAACCCCGCGCACGCTGGTTATTTTTGGTAAGCGTTGCGATTTCAACCGCCAGCGCGTGAATATCCTGTTCATCGCGCACTTGCAGATTCTCAACGTGCAGGTTTACACTTGAGCTACTATTAACCGTTGTACGGTTATCATAGCTGTTCATGTTGCTGACAATGCCGGATGCACTATCCGTCAGATAGTGTGCGGCATTAGAGATAGCCTTCTGCGTGCTGGCTGCTTCCATCTGAATGCCTTCCGTCCACCCACGCATAGTCATCACGCCCACCTCGTCGCGCATGACGCGAGAAGGGGAATTGATACGCAATGCCAGCTTTACTGCATTGATAATTTGCTGGGCGACGCTGGTGATTGCCGTCGTTGCGCTATTAGAGCCAGCACGAATGCCAGCGGCAAGCCCCGCGCCTGCCTGTCTGCCGATATTATAAAATGTTGTGTACGTCAGCGCAGATGCAAGCGTTCTGCGTATTTTCTCAGCAGCGGCAGAAACATTCGCAGTATAGTCATAGCTTTCCAAGCCCTCTCCGATACCCTCTGCCAGATAAACGCCCACCTCATCACGCATGACGGTAGACGGCGAATGGATGCCTAGAGCTTCGCACAATGCCTTAACGATATCGGCACTCACGCCATCCGCAGTATCTGTCCAGCTCATATCACCCATTCCCTGCGCAACACCGGCAGTGATGTTTTTGCCAATACCAAGCGTATCGAGTGTGTTAAAAAACTCAGTAAGCAGTTGCAGATTTTCGATATCATCTTCCGTTGCCGTTCCGTTTTTTATCGCATCGGACAAGGTCTGCACCAACGTGGCAAGATTGTTGATGTCTGTCGCGGAGAAGCGATTCAGTACATCCTGGCCCATGTTTTTAGATTGTGAACCGTATAGCCAATTTAAAATTGGAATATCTTTTGTATTTTCAAGCCCTTTCCCAATATCAACGATTTGCTGTACAAGGTCTTTGGCACTCTGCCCGAACCCTTTTTTTGTTCCCCATGTTTCAGGATTCCAAAAATCCTTGAAACGAGAAACCCAGTTTCCAAAGGACGTGTTACCCGTATCCTCAAACGCTGCGGTCGCCGCCTCTTTAGCTCCTGTCAGATCCACATCAGCGACCAGAATAACGTGGAGTTTACCATCGTCGCCGACAACCACAATATCGTTACCATTCACTCTGTCAATAGCAACAGCCGCCGAAATCTCAATTCCGTCCTCGTAGAAAGCAACATTGCCAGCTTCCGCATCAGTAAGAATATCATCCTTTGACTCATACTTCCCGAGACCATAAATCGCCGAAACGACGCCTTTCACCTTAACCGGGTTGTTCTCAACAAATGCGTCATATGCCTCCTGTGTATACTTATCAAGCGTCACCGTCGCACTGACAGGAATGGAAGCATCTTTGATACTATCAATAAAATTCTGCCAATCAATAGCCGCATCATCTGTATCAATCCCCAGCGACACCATGATTTTCTGCATTTCCTCCGGCAACTGTGTCTCAATAAGGTTTGCCAGCCCATCAAAACCGTTATCCTTTGCAAAATCATAGATGTACTTGAGCTGACTTTGTAGATTTTCAAAATTAAACGCTTCACCTAAGTCAGGGAACATGTTCCTAACCTCGTCCTCGGTAAAGCCCATTTTCATCAGTGAGTGGATTTGTTCAAGCAGACCAATGTAGGAGACAATGTCGTCCTCGCTCCATCCGGCAAGCAGGCCGCTGATCTCATTCGATATTTCACCTTTAGCCTGCCCGTCAGCGCGGTTATATGCATTGATTTTGCCAATCAAATCATCAAAGTTCTTTGATGCCGCTTGAAACTCGTCCGAATTTGCGATTTTCGGATAGAGCTGCTGGATCGTCGCCGCGTAATCCTGCAAGTCCTCCTGACGCTGTTTATCGTAGGCGTCTTGAAGCTCTGCAAGCGCTTTTGTTTTCTTGGCTTCATCTTCAATCTGGTCAATCAGCTTATACTGTGTATCATAATCAGCCTGATGCTGTTCGCGTATAGCCTTATAACCTTGTGCGGCGGCAAGCAAACCATCGCCGTACAGAGACAAATCCGTTTTAAAGTTTTCACCCTGTTCAAGCCTCTGGCGGCTTTCCTCAGCTTTAACCTGCTTTAGGATGTTTTTATAACCTTCCTCCCCTTCTGCGGGAACGAGGTCATATTTAATCATAATTTTCTGACGGGTATCAATCAGCTCATCAAGCCTGAGCTTCTCCTTTTTTGTTAGATAGCCGTTCTGCCGCTTTTTGAGCAGTTTTGCGACTTCCTCATTCATATTGTTCAGGGTTGCAATATCATCATCAATCTGGTCAGACAGCCCTGAGACGCCCGTTTCTGCGGCATTATTGCGAATCGTGTTCAGCTCCGCAATAACGCCATCATTCAACTCCGCGAACGAGTCTGTCCATTCCTTGACGATAGCATTGCTTTCCTTTTTACCGTCCGTCCATACAGCGATAAGCCCGTCTTTCCATTCCTGTGCGGCCTCAAGAGACTTTCGCGCATTGACAAAATCAGATTCTGTCAATGCGAATCGCTCCATGCCATCGCCGGAATAAATCGACTCTGCCTGATGTCGCGCCCAGCGGTCAGCAACATCTTCAAGATCTGTCATCGCCTGTTTGGTCTGTGCTGCGCCTGTGGCGTATTCTTTCAACTGGTTAAGCGCATACAGCGTTGCCGCGCCAACAGCCAGCCAGACGGCAGGAGAGCCACAAGACGGACAGCAAACCCTTCACGCCGCCGCCGGCAGCAGCGCAAGCACGCGCAAACGATGCAAAGGTCTTTAGCAACGGCGACAATACGCTTTTATTCAGCTTGCCAAGGATAATCAGCAGCGGACCGGTAGCGGCGGAAATCGCCGAGATACGTATCGCCGCCTCACGCTGAGATTTATCCAATCCATCCAGCCAATCGGCGATTTCAAAACCCTTATCGATGAACTCCTGTAAAATCGGATTCAAGTCATCGCCGACACGACGAGCAATCTCAGTAAACGAGTTCTTCAGGTTTTTGAGTCTGTACTCAGTTGTTGCATACCGTTTATTTGTCTCGTCGGACAGTGCACTGTTTCTTCTCCATGCCTCATTAGATTCATTCAGTGTCTTGTGCAGCAGATCAACTGCATTTGTGGAGCGGAGCAACGTATCGCGCAAACGTACTTCCTTAAATCCCATGTCGTTCAAGGTTGCAATGGCACTGATTCCTTCTTCATCGAGTCGCGAAAGACCCTGAATAAACGACATAAATGCGTCTGCGGGGTTGCTTTTCCACAGCTCATAGAATTCCTCGTTCGTCATTTGGGCGACGCTAGCGAAATCCTCAAGCCCGTCAGCACCTTCGGCGGCTGCAACTTCGATTTTAATCAACGCTTTAGAGAATGCGGAGCCGCCCATTTCGGCTTCGATGCCGACAGAGGACAGCGCAGTCGCCATTGCGAGAATCTCTTGCACGGACAATCCGACCTGTGTACCAGCCGCAGCAATACGCGTCGCCATATCCATGATTGACGATTCGGTTGTGCTGTTCTTGTTACCCAGATCAACAATGGCAGAGCCAAGATGATCAAAGTCATCCGTCGCCATATTCGTAACGTTGCGGAACTGAGACAATTTCTCAGCCGCCTCTGTCGCGCTGATATCCGTTGCGTTGCCCAAGTCAATCATAACTCGCGCAAATTCAGCAAGATTCTCCGTCTCAATACCCATCTGTCCGGCAATGGCAAAAACAGATGCAATGCTTGTAGCGTCCTGACCGACCTCTTTAGACATTGCGATAATCTGTTCAGACAGGTCGGCAAACTCGCCCTCAGTGGCTTCAACCGTCTTCTTGACGTCCGCAAAAGCAGATTCATAATCAACAGACGCCTGAATCATCGACTTGCCAGCGGCGAGAATCGGTGTTGTAACGGCCACAGAGAGCTTTTTACCTACGCTCTCCATTTTGCTACCAAGTGAGTTTAGTGTTTTCGCCGCTTTGTCGCATTGCTCTGCAAATTCCGTCCACGGAGCAGCCTTGATTTTCAAGTTCAATTCGTTAATCTGCTGTTTAATATTGATGACCGCAGCCCGCGCATTATTTAGTTCGGTTTGGGCGCGAGTCACCTTATCCGCATTATTCTGAATGGTACGGTTGCTGACGTTGACCTTTTGATTCAGCTCGGAGTACCCCCTACGCGCCTTTTTTAGCTCGTTAGTTAGGGATTCAAGCCGTGCCTTTACCCTCTGAGTAGCAGGAGCATCCATATAGTTGTTTGAGCGACTTATATTCCTGCGCTGTCTCTTTGACTTTCTGGGCAAGCGCATCGTAGGCGTTTTTTGACTCGGTTAACTGAGATTTTAACTGCTGATTTTTCTTGTACGACTTCTCGAGAGAGTCATTCGCTTTTTGCAGTTTACGTTGATATTGATCAACCGCCTTATTTTGGAGCTGCATTTCGCGTTCAAGCTCCACAACGTGCGCCGTCATGCCTTCAACGCTTTTATCGTAATTCTTGTTCCCGGCAGCAGCGAGCGCAAAATCACTTCTTGCTTCCTTGATTTGGGCAGTAATTGTCCTTATGTTGGAAGAAAAACTGTCCGATTCCAAGGAAAGCCTGACAACAAGGTCTCGGATTGATTCACTGGCCATGCTTCTTTCCTCCTTTACGGATGAAGCCCAGGCCAGACTTCATCAATATATCGCTTTTTCGGTGCTTTTTTGATTTGTTCGCGTTTAGCTTTCCAAGCGCGAACTTTCATAAAACCGATAAAATCCATCGTGTCAATATGATTCATTTGCCAACCGGCATCCAGCAGCGTGTTGTATGTCTGCAACACATAATCTTGCAGCGTCAGGATTGCTGGCTCGTCGGTTCTTTTTTCTGTGCCTGAGCTGCTGTCGTAGGGAAATCAGCCAAAACTCCGGTTGCCTGATTGTTGACAGCCTGAATTGTAAGTGCCAAGTCATGCATCAGTCTGTCAGCAGGGTACAGATCCAACACGTCGTCGGGTGTAAACTGGTTCTGAAACAGCAGGCAAAACCAATCAATCATCGTATCAAGAGCATCTTTGACCGAAAGCGCGTTCGCTTCCTCGTCCGTTACGTCCATGCCGCTTTCAACCTTTAGACCGACCGCCAGCATTTTTGTGTAAACATCCAGTGCAGGGCCAATTTCACGCAAAGCACGTCCAGACACATACGGAATGCTGTATTTCTTGTCGCCAAGCGTACAGGTAATCATTTAAATTCCTCCTTTAAACAGAAAAAGAGCCTGCGGCATTTGCCGCAGGCTTAAAATCAGACGTCGCCCGCACTATTAGGGACTTTGTCAAGGAACGTTGCGCCGCCAGTAAAGCTGTTCAGCCCCTCGTCAGCAACAACCTGATAGTTGCCGTCCGAGATGCGCTTAATCGCGGTAAATTCGATTTCGCCCGTCTGACGGGTAATCGTCGTACCTTCTTTGGTCTTGTAATTTTCGGTGAGCGGCTTTGCTCGTGTCTTGAGCAGCCATACATAACGGTACGTGCCGTCCGCCTTTTCGGACATGAAGCCAACCGCGAAATACGGTGCCTTGTCCGAGGCATTGCGCCACAGCGTGCCATCCGCATTCAGCTTAGAGCCAAACAGTTTAGCCTGCACATCAAGCGGGAAATCCGCCATTGTAACCTTCAGCGCAATGTCCGGATCGGGATTCAGCGCGTCGTATTCGACATCATCGGCATACTGAATGTCTGCGTCCGTAGTAGACGGTGTAACCGTCGCCTCAATCAAGCCGGGGACGCGTACAATTTCGCCGTATGTGGTACCGGTTTCTTCGTCCTTCGTAATCGGCGCAAGCGTAAACTTTTTAAGACCGACGACAGAGGACGGATTCTTCGTATCAGGCATATTTAAACCTCCTCAATTTTTATGTTACTGCCTTTGTCAGTGTGTCGCGAATAATCGCATACGCATCATCCTTTTTAGCGTCAAAGGCAGGTCGTACAAAAGGATGCGGCGGGGTTGGGTCGGAATCAGGCGTTGGACCGGCGTGTCCAAACTCAACAAGATGTGCGTGATTCGCTTTCCCTTTGCCATATCGTGCGCCAATCGTGATAGACTTTTTCCTGATCATTACACCATCGGCATCAACGCTTTTAACCTCACCGATCGTAATATTGTTATACAGAGTTCCTGTACGGATTTTAGGATCATTTGATGCATTCGCACGCATCTGCTCATAGATTGGCACAGCACCGGCTTCAAGCGCATCAGCAACCGCTGTGCCGTCAGGACTCAGTACTTCTGCCATCATCTTGAGCTCGTCCAAGATTTCCTTGACTTCAGCATCCACGCTCGAAATATCAAGTGCCATCCACGGTCACCTCGCTTGCCGGAACAGGCAACCCGTACTCCCACGTCCAAATCACACAATATAAATCAACCTGCTCGTCATAAGCCGGCTGTTTATATCCTTTTGTCGTTTCCTCCACCATGCCCCAGCCGGATGCAAACATTGCATGACGTGTCTTTTCAATTGCGTTTGTTGGATCATTTTTGCTCCACAACTGCAAATAGAGATATACGTCATACGTTGTCGGTACATCGTCCTGAAAATGTGTAGGTTTCAGCATGTAGCTGTAAACGAAATACTGATTCGGTGCTTTAGGATATTTGACGGTTGACTGCCAAATCTGTGAATAGGACGGAATGCCTGTTTTAGCAAGCGCATCCTGTACAATCTTCATCGGCTGACAACCTCCTGCCTGTATGTTTTCAGACCCAGGTACTGCTTACGATAGCCATAATGACCGACATTGGTGATAATACGACGTTCGCCGTCAAACTCAACCCACATGCCGGCATCAATACCGCGCCTGTACCGGATAACAAAGTTCAAGACATCCTCAACGACTTCTCCGTCTGCCGCACGGTATTTCTGGTTACCGGCGTCATCGACACCAGCCCATACACGACAAATGACCTTGTCGGTGTCATTTCGGTAGCCGTTTTCGGTCGTCTCGCTAATTGTTTGTCCGATTGTAATTCGTTGCTGTAAGTCGCCGGGATGCGGCGAAGGGTTAAACGTTCTGTAACCGCGCAAAGCCCGTCACCACCTAGAACAGCACATCGACAGTGCGGTATGGCCACAACAGGTCCTCAAACGCACTTTTTGCCGCCTTGTACGATGGATTATCGTAGTTATCGCGGAATTCATAGTAGTGCGAAACCATCAGCATAACAGCCAACCTGACAGGTTCAGGCGCATCGTCCTCCGCAAACTCGCGGCCACAAAAGTCCTCCGCGCTTTTCTGCACCATGTTAATCAGTCCTGCAATATACCGATCGTCCTGCTCTTCGATTTCCGTAGCTTCCGCATAAATCTCAAGGTGCATGTGCATTCGCATCTCTGCAACCGTAACAATTGCCATAACGCACCTCCAAAGAAAAGGAAGGACGACTCACCTTGAAGCCGCCCTTCTGCGGGCTTTTCAAGCCATTTTGAGTCCCTTGATCGCTTCCGGCAGGATCAGGCAGCCGTCAAGACGCTCAGTACCGAGGAATGCAACCTGACCGTTTACCGCATAAAGCTCGTTCAGGCGACGAATCGTGCGGCTCTTGCGGTCGGCAATCCAGTAGTACTTAAAGTCGCCAAACAACACAGCAGTATTGCCAGTCGTCGCTTCCGGCGCGGCAACAGACGTCTTATACGGACGACCAAGAATCATATCCGGCGTGCCTGCCGTCAGCGCGGGCTGCCAAATATACTGACCGTTGTTGTCCTTGAGCTTGCGAACGATCTTGATCGTCGAGTCATTCATAAACCACATCGACTTAGAGCGATATGGCGCACGCAAAGAATAGAACAGATCCATCAGCTCATCGGCGGTAAACGTATCGGTCTTAGCAGCAGTGATGCCCGCAGATGCGCCCTTCGTCGCGTCGAACACGCCGGTAGGCTTGCCTGTGCCATTGCCGGTGCAGAATGCCGCTTCCTCGGCAACCGCAAAACGACGTGCAAACTCTCGCGCTATGTAATCCTCAAGGTTGAACGCCGAGTCCGCAAGCAGCTCCTCAGAAACCTTGAGTGTCGTTGCCAGTTTGTGCGCGGAAAGCGTCTTCTGGTCAAAGGTTCCGCCGCTCTCCGGAATAGCCGCATTCTCGTCCACCCACGATGCAGTGCCGGTCGTCGCCACAATCGGAATCTTACGATCACCGGATGCCGTCTTAATGCTGGTCGCCATCGTGCGGAATACGTTTTCATCCGCCAGTGCCTCGACCAACGTATGCTCAAACTCATCCGGTACCGTATAGCCGCCGTCGGAATCCGTACCGACAGACAGCACGTTATTCACGTCATAGCCAACCTGAGCGTTGCGCAGATAACGTCCAAACGCATTCTTGTACTTCTGACCGCTCCGGTCTTCCTTCTTTTCAGGATCGAGACCCGGAATGCTGGTAATCGGGCTGTTCGCAGGATTATCAAGCGCCTTATCAAACGCTTCGGCACGCTGCCTGCGCTCAATGGAAGCCGTCAGATCAGTGATATCCTTCTCCATGCGGTCATACGTCTGCGCATCCTCGGCAGACATCATGCCGGTATCCTTGTCCGTGCGTTCATCCAGAAACTTTTTTGCGGTGTCCCATGCGTTAGCACGCTTGGCAATCAGTTCAGAGAGAGTCATGTTTTCTTTACCTCCTATTTGTTACTTGAGCAGATTCAGCCGTTTATACAGCTGATCTGCAGAGACGAGATTCGTGTGCTGCTGAGACGAAAAAAGCTCCCGCATCTCATCACGGAAGCAATCAAGGTCTCGCTTCGTCAGCGCATCAGCGTTGACATTTTCAATATTTGCCCTCATCAGGCGATTTCTCGTGCGCTTTTCCCATGTCTCGATTTTGTCTTGCACATACGCACGGTCAATTGCGCGACCTGCAGCGTTCGTCGCCTTGGGAATAGCCTCACTAATGCTGTCGACAAAACCCTTTTGGAGAGCCATCGTCGCATCCATCCATGTACTCGCATCCATCAACACACGGATATCATCACGACTGACGCCTTTTGCCTCACAGCGTGGCGCATAACTGTTAATGATTGCTTCCGTGTACGCATCGAGTACCGCAATCTCGTTCTTGAGATCGTTCTGATTGCCCCAAGCAAAGGTAGAAGGCAGGTGAATCATGTAAATGCCCATCGGCGTCATTTCCACCTCGTCGCAAGCCGCAGACACGCTTGTCGCGGACGATGCCGCGACCTGAATCTGCGCCTTGACTTTGCCGGGGTAATTGCGAATGTCATCAAACATCTTCCGCGCAGCAGAACAACTGCCGCCATAGCTGTTGATGATAAGGGTCACATCGTCGTTGTCGGCAGGACCGTACAACGAGTCATGGAGAATCTCGGGCGTAATCTCATCGCCCCAAAATACCTCGTCATCGATGTAGCCGTTAAAATTAACTGTTCTCATTGTTATCCTCCTGAACAGGCGGCTCGATTTGCGGCTGCATGTTCAAAGATTTCAGGGAAACCATATTGCCGTTAATCGCGTAAGTATTTCCACCCTGCTCATCGGTAAGCAACGGCAGATTCTCAAGCGCACGAACATCATTAGGCGACATCCAGCCGTTCTGAATGGCTTTTGCATAGCCCTCCATGCGGCTTTGGTAACTGCCACGCTGAATGCCGTCGATGTTAAAATGCGTCGTATATTTTGCTTTATCAGCCTTTTTCAGGAGATCGCGATTCATGCTCTGCTCAATTCGTGCGCACCACGGCGCGATTGTGTACTGAGCAAAGCTAATCGACTGATGCTCGATATTGCTGTACGTCGCATGTTCGAGGTCGGCGATCATGTGCGGCGGCACGCGGTAGATTCGGCAGATTTCCTCGACCTGGAACTTGCGTGTTTCAAGAAACTGCGCTTCGTTGTTCGGCATCGAGATCGGCTTATATTCAAGCCCTTCCTCCAGCACGGCAACCTTGCCGGTGTTGGAGGAGCCGCCGTATACCTTCTGCCATTGGTCGCGCACCTTTGCGGGTTCTTTCAGCGTCCCGGGGTGCGTTAAGACACCAGACGGTCGTGCGCCGTTTGCGTAGAATCTTGCGCCATATTCCTCTGCGGCAATCGACAAGCCAAGAGAATTCCGCATCATGGCAACCGGCGAATAACCGACAAGACCATCAAATCCCATGCCCGGCACATGCAGCACCTCGTCCCGATACAAGCGGAAAGTGCCGTCACTGTTCGTGTAGTCATAGACAATCTGTCCAGTCTCGTCCCGATTTACCTGCACATTTTCAGGCAACAGCGGATAAAGCCCGATAACCTCGCCGCGTCCGTTGAACACTTTTTGGTTATACCAGTTGCCCCACAGAGCTAAATGCGTCATGCCTGTCTCTCGCCAGACATAAGACGTCATCTCGCTGTTCGGTTCATCGTGCAGCAGATAATACAGCGGATTATTCCGCGCATGCTCCGTACCCGACCCCTCCATGTAGCGGTCAAGGTGCAGCGGCAGCGACGCTACGGTTTCAGCTAAAACTCGCACGCAGGCGTAAACAGCCGAAACCTGCACGGATGTGCGTGGCGTTACATTTTTTCCAGCAGAAGAACTGCCGAAAAAGAATGCCATCGCCTGACTCACTGCGTTCCGTGGATGGCGTTCAATCGGCTCGTCACGCGCCCTGAACAATTTTTTGAATGGATTTGCCATAAGAATCCTCCGTAAAATTAAAAGACGATCAAATCATGATCGTCCTTATCGTAAACACTTGTCTCATCAACATGTACCATCGCCCGCCCAAGTGCCATAGCAAGCGCGACCGCTCCATCAACCTTTTCCGTTGATTTCGCCTTATCAATTTTATGATTATCGGCAGGGTCGCGCTGGATGGCAACGTTATCAATATTCCACCTCAAAATCGGATTGCCATTGTGCGCAATCTTGCCTGCCGGGACTTTAATCTCAAGGTCTTTGGTCGGCGGCGACATACTTTTATAGCCCTGCCCAAACTCGACCATCGTGATTCCATCATCATCCTGAAGCTGCTGAACAAGCATCGTAGCGTTCCAGCGGTCGTAAGCTATCTCCTTGATGTTAAACTTTTCATACAGTTCATTTATCTTCTTTCTGATAGCCTTGTAATCGACCACATTGCCCTCTGTGGCTTCAATATACTTATATGCAACCCATTCCTTATATGGCACATGATCGCGCCTTGTGCGCAATTCTATCTGACTCTCAGGACACCAATAATATGCTAACACATACCATAACCCGTCAGGGTCATCTGAGTCAGGTGGGAAAACCAACACCAGTGCTGTAAGGTCAGATGTGCTGGACAGGTCAAGCCCTGCATAACACTCACGCCCAGCAAGCGTATTCTCGGTAAAATCCTGTTCGCATTTGTCCCAATACACCATATTGATCCAGCGCGTTGTGGATTTAATCCACTGATTCAAACGCAGCTGACGAAACGCCGCCTCATCAGCAGGATTTTCAAGGGCTCGGGCGTACTGCTTGCGAACTTTGTCAATATCTATCGTGATGCCAAGGCTTGGATTAGCTTTATACCAGTTCTTTTCATCGTTCCAATCCTCATCATCGCCCAAACCGAACACAACCGGATAGAAGTAGGGGTCTTTTTTGCGCCCCTCTAAGATATCCATGGCTTTGGTATGCACTTCCCAGCAAATACTGTTCCTGTCGGTGCCAGCAGTCGTCAGATAGAAAAACAGCGGTTGTTCTCGCGCATCACCGGAGCCTTGCGTCATAACGTCATACAGTTCTCTGTTCGGCTGCGTATGCAGCTCATCAAAGATACACGCACTGACATTCAAGCCGTGCTTGGTACGCACGTCAGCCGACAAGACCTTATACACCGAGCCTGTCGGCAGATAGACCATGCGCCGCGTCGAAGGGATAATCTTGATGCGTCGAGCAAGAGCCGGGCATTGATTGACCATCTCTGTCGCAACATCAAACACGATAGATGCCTGGTTTTTATCCGCAGCACAGCTATAAACCTCAGCCTGATACTCATCATCATTGACGAGCATATTCAGTGCCAACGCTGCGCCAAGTTCAGATTTACCCTGTTTTTTGGGGATTTCAACGTAGACATCGGAGAATTGACGCAATTTGGGGTTGTCATCGCGGACTGTTCCAAATACATCGTCGATTACCTTTTTTTGCCAAGGCAACAATTTGAACGGCTGTCCGTGGAACTTGCCTTTCGTATGCTTCAGGTTCTCGATAAAGCGCGTGACGCGGTTTGCCTTTCTCTCGTCAAACACCTTTTACCAACCACCACTCAACAAATCTTCCATATCGTCCCTGCCACCGCCGTTCTTGACATTACTTCCATTGCCGCCGGAATCGCCCACAATAATGCGAGAACGGCTGGATGGCGTAAGCCCAAAGTCAGCCAGACCCCGCCGCCAATTCTCGTAGTAATTACGGCGCAATGACAGCAGCGGATGCGTCATGTAATAGCCAGACGGTGTTCTTTGCAGCATTGCCGGTCCTTTATCCTCGCCCAAAGCGAGAATCTGCTTATCAAGCGACAAATAGTAGGCGTAGTTTTGGCAAAGCTCGGCAAACGCCGACAGGTCAAGGTCTGTAAGCAGTCCTGTGGCAACCATTGTAGGCGCAAGCCGCTTCCATTCCTTTTTGGCATCTGGCAACAAACGAGTTGGGGGCCTTGGGATTGCGTCAAGCGGTCTCGGCTTTGGCTCGTTCGCATTCAGCTTCTGCTTGCCCGGATTGCCCTCAAGGATTTTAAGTGCCGTCGGCTTTGGTGCCGGACCACGCTTGCCCATTTACTCACCCCCTCGTCTGTTGCCAAACCCTCCATCCTCTCTTGCCGTCTTAGCAGAGTGGCAATTATGACAGAGTGCCTGCCAATTGCTCATATCCCAGAACAACTTTTGATCGCCCCTGTGCGGAATAATGTGATCGACTTCTGTCGCCGGGACAATCTCACCTGTCGAATTAAAGCACTTCATGCAGATTGGATGTGCGCGAAGAAAAGCCTTTGATGCCTTTCGCCATCGGCTCGTATACCCGCGTGAAGCAGCGCTACCACGTCTGGCTTCATACTCCGGGTCATACCGCTTAGGACGATGCTCGTCGCAATAACCGTCCACACACAGATTAGGACATCCTGGATGCTTGCACGGTCTTTTCGCCTTTGTCGGCACTTCTTCCACTCCCCAACAGAATTTGACGCAACCCTTTAACTACGCCATTCACATCACCAGCCAGTGCTTGACCTCGCAACGTTTTAAACTGCTGTCGCGTCAGTCTTTCCCGCTGCCCGTTCAGCACAATCAAAAACTCGCTCAATGTCATTCGTTCGGCCACCTCTCACACCACTGCTTTACAGCCGCAGCATAGGCTTCCTTCTCGGTCACACCGCGTACGTTGCTCATTTGTCTTTTGCAATTTGTGCAATACATATTGACAGCGTACTGTTCAACCTCCGGCAGATAACAGATGAACGCTTCCGCGTCATCCTCGCCACATCTCGGACAAATCACGGTGCATTCACCTCCTTTTTGACATTGGCATACGGCAAGCGTTCTCCTTTTCGCAGAAGGTAAACGCCTGTATCGTCGCCGACCAACTTGATATACCGATCAACGATAACGTCCGCATAGTGCGGGTCAAGCTCCATACTGTATCCGACACGATCATTCTGTTCGCAGGCAATGATCGTCGTTCCGCTGCCGCCGAACACGTCAAGCACGACATCCATTGGCTGGGTATTCTGCCGAATGATATAGTCAAACAACAGCACGGGCTTCATCGTCGGGTGTTCTTTGCTCTTTGTTGGGCGATTAAACCGCAAAATAGATGTTCTTGGCTTTCCGTCCGATACCCACAGCGGCTCGCCGCCAGGTTTAAAGCCCATCAAACATGGCTCGTGTTGCCACTGGTAATCCTGCCTGCCCAACACAGGAGAATTTTTCACCCATTCCAGACAAACCATGATCGGCCATCCAACATTCTCGCATGCGGCGCGAAAATTGTATCCTTCGCCGTCAGCGTGCCAAATATAAAATGCTGCGCCGGGTTTCATGACCTCGTTTGCCGCGCTAAAAGCATCCGTCAAAAAAGCGCGAAATTTATCGTCAGGCATACTGTCATTCATGATTTTCATTTTGACCTTGCAGCCGTTCGACTCGTAGTCCACATTATACGGCGGGTCGGTCACAAGACAGTCAGCAGCAATACCACTCATCAGCTGCTGTACATCCTCGACGCTGGTCGAGTCACCACACATCAACCGATGACGCCCCAACATCCAAATGTCTCCGTTTTCCGTTATCGGCTTTTTCGGCGGTGCTTCGCTGTAATTGTCCTCTTTGACCTCGGCAGGCTCAAACCCGTATCGCGTCATGTCGATTGTAATGTTCGCCAGTTCTTCGGACAGCTTCTCAACGTCCCAGCTCGAGAACTCGGCGACTCGATTATCGACCAGCCTGAATGCCCTAATCTGGTCAGGCGTAAGCCAATCGGCGCGAATCGTCGGTACTTCGATGAGTCCAAGCGACTTGGCCGCCGCGTAACGTGTGTGTCCGCAAACAATCACGTCGTTTTTGTCGATAACAATCGGGGAGTTAAACTTAAAGTCGTGCATGGACGCGGCGACCGGCGAAACAGCCGCGTCATTATTTCGCGGATTGTTTTCATACGGATGCAGATCCGCCAACCTGCGATACTCAATCTTAACCCTGTTCATGGATTCTCCTTACCAGACTGGCATCGCCGGTCAGCGAGATAAACCGCGCCATAGCTATCCTTGCATCCTTTACGCCGCAGACGCATAGTGCCGTTCGTCCACACTGTTCACACGCGATGATTGTAGACCCGTTTTCACCATACGGGTCAAGCACACTGTCCAGCCTGCGAGTGTTGTTCTCGATGCAATATGCCGACAGCGGTACAGACAGACTTCCACGCTCGGCAGCGTCATAACTCAAAATCGTCGTCTGCTTACGGTCGCTTGCCCACAAATGAGAGCCAGCTACCCAGCCATACAAACACGGACGATGCTCAACAGCGTATCCATCTCCAAACGTCGAGACAGATGAGTGTTCATCAAAAACAAGCACCTGACGAATCTCAAGTTCAGCGTCCCGACATGCGCCCCTTGCTGTCTGACCGTACACATCGTCGTGCCAGAGATAAAATACAGCTCCAGACACAACAAACTGCTGCACAGTCAGAAGTTCCTGAGCCAGTGTCTCTCGCTCAGCATTGCCTGGCAACATGCAGAAAATCAGGTTTGCCTTCTTTTCGCCGCAAACAGCCGCCAAAGCCGCCTCATTCATGCACGGGGAAACCATAATCCTGTGCCGCCCAAGTGCCAGCAGGTCGCCAGTACGCGGCTCGAACGGGACGCTGGGCTTCAATGGAATGCCGTCCTGAAAGATTCCACCTGTTGCCGGTTTTACGAAGCCAAACGCAAGCATGTCATCCTCGATGTTCGCCAATTCAAATGTCAGTTTCTCGGCATCCCACTCTGCCAATTCCTGTGTTTTGTTGTCAACCAGACGGTAAGCATTCTGTTGCTCGGGGGTCAACCCATCAACAACGATACATGGAACCTCGGTTAGCCCCAGTTTCTTAGCCGCTTCAAGGCGGGTATGCCCATTGATAATTACGCCATCTGTGTTAATTTCGATAGGCTTTAAAAAGCCGTATCGCTTAATAGAGTCTGCGACCTTGGCAATAGCACGCTTATTCCTTCGCGGATTATTCTGATACGGCACGATTTCGTCCAGTGTCTTGTAAACAATCTCGTTTTGTTCCACGCTCTATCACCTCTAACAAAAAAACAGACCGCATCGCAGTCTGTTATAATATTCAAACAGCGGCAGTGACGTCACACACTGCCGCTGCCGACCAAGGAGAAACTTCCCGTTTCGGTGCTCCCTCACATATGAGCGGGAGAAAGGATAAGACCGCTCATGCACCGTACCCTAGGCAGGGAAACCCAACCATGCCTGCAAACCCATTTGGGATGTGCTCCTCTATTCGCTTTTCCTAGTCTATACTATATCACAGTTCGATATTCCTTTTTATTCCATCCTGCCGCAAATGTAGGCTATAACCGCTTGATTTTCAGGCTCATTCTCCAAAAAGCCATTCAGAATGTTCCGGGCAACCTGCAACGCACGCCCGTGCAACCGCCAAATCTGTGTATTCTCATAATGCAGGCTCTCGCCAATCTCAGCCCACGACATACCCATAATGTGCCGCATCTCAAGGATGTCACGATATCTGACATCCTCGATCTGAGCCAGTACGCGGTCTGCCAGATGCTTACAGTCAATCAGCATATCGACATCTTTGTCGATTTCCTGCTCAAGCTGCTGAATGCGACCAATGCAATAGGCGAATTTGTCCGGATTTGCGCCATGACAACCGCCATTCCCCACCGCCGGCGAGATGTTTGTCGCGATTTCCATGTATTTTTTCTGCTGCGCCAGTTTGCTGTCAATGCGACGGTCAATCGTCTTGATAAAACCGAAAAAACGCTTTACACCCTCTATCGTCAGCATTTAAAGCAACTCCTTTCGTTCGCACGCGCCAACAGCGCGAGTGCCTCGCCCTCGCAAGTAGCAATTCCAGCGACAGCACCAGTCGCATTCAGCGCGGCAATCTGCCTGTTTTGCAACTCCGTTGCCTTGCCATATCCATCTGGACGCTTGACCTCAATCGCACACAAACGCCCGCTGTTTGGCGCAATACACAAGATATCAGGGATGCCGGCAGATTGAAACGGACCGCCATGCGTTTTGACAACCCACGTCACGCCATACGCTTTAAGTGCCTTTACAATACGGGCGACGATAACCCGCTCAAGGGGCGGTGCCTTCTTCTCTGCCATTTTTTCTCCCTCCATCGAAATGAATGGTGCGCTGTGTGGGATTCGAACCCACGCCGATGATGTTTATGAGACATCTGCCCTAGCCGCTGGGCGAACAGCACATAGAACGCTGGTTATTTTCGCCTCTCGCAGTGCGTTGGAGTTTCCAGCTCTCCGCCGTCTCATGATTGGCTCCGCAGCGTTGCTATTCCGCTGTGTCACTTGATATCGGCTTGTGTGCCGTCCGGCTTCCGGAAGGGAGCGACCCTACACTTGTTCGGTTGCGCACCGTGGGGCCTTGCCGAAGAATCGAACTCCGATCAGCGGTTTACAGTTCCGTCGTTCTGCCACTTGAACTAACAAGGCATTGTTGCGCTTTATGGCGGTCACAGGATTAGGCTAAACCGTGACACTTTCACTCTTGCGTTCAGAGAGTCTTTGAGTGCCGACAGGATGAGCGCAAACCTGTCGGTTGCCAACAAGACCGAAAGGAGTAAACAATGGCACTATTTATTATACGTTTTTCACCACCTGAAAAACAACGTTCTGACGAAAAATCCGTCAAGGTCTATTTTAAGATTAGTTTTTCTTTTCTTGCAAACGCATGCTCTTATGCTGTTAGTACGACCTAATAGACCGAAGCCGGACTTGCGATTTCCTTTGTCACCTCTTCGGTCTATTAGGTCACACTAA
>OHAY01000256.1_pt1 | contig 57200 bp, 46 predicted proteins | sample 1577191 | NCBI WGS metagenome assembly OHAY01 (sample SAMEA3541504, study PRJEB24748) | human gut metagenome | biome: human gut; feature: human-associated habitat; material: faeces | place: China | collected 2012 | reverse complement strand
TCTTAGTACCGTTACCAGCGACACGTAGCGAGAGCGTGTTTTCGAAAATTTTGTTGATTTCGCACAATTCCAAAAACAGTAAGGCGATTTTGTAATTATGACAGGAGAACCAGAAGATGATGAACGAATTTTGCAAGGGCGGAGGCTGCACGGCGAAGCTTGGACCGGGAATTTTGGACAAGGTATTAAAAATGATACCGAAAAAAGCCGATCCGAAGCTTTTGGTCGGTTTTGACCATTCCGATGATGCGGCAGTGTATCAGCTTACGGACGAGCTTGCAGTGGTGCAGACGCTTGATTTCTTTCCGCCGATGGTGGAAGATCCTTATCTCTTTGGAAAAATCGCAGCCACCAACGCATTGAGCGATATTTATGCGATGGGAGGAGAAGTTAAAACAGCATTAAACATTGTGTGCTTTCCAGAGAGCATGGACGCCAACATTTTAGGACAGATTTTACTTGGTGGAAATGAGAAAGTGACGGAGGCAGGCGGCGTGTTGGCAGGTGGTCATTCCATCAATGATGTGGATGTGAAGTATGGACTGTCCGTGATGGGAACAGTTCATCCGGAACGTATTCTGGAAAACAATCACTGCAAAGAAGGAGATCTGCTGCTTTTGACCAAGCCGTTAGGAGTGGGCATCGTCATGACGGCATCCCGCATGAAAGCAGTGTCTGAAGAAGCCTTTGACCAGGCGGTGGAATCGATGACTACTTTGAATAAATATGCGGCAGAGATTTTTAAAAAGTACGGGATACATGCCTGCACGGACATTACCGGATTTGGATTGCTGGTACATCTGGGTGAAATGCTGGGCGAAAACTTTTCTGCAGAGGTGTGGGCATCACAGATCCCTTATATCAGGGCGTGCGAGGATTATGTGGAGGAATTTTACATCACAGCTGCAGGACAGCGCAACCGCAATCATATCGGTGCACAGGTGGTATTTGAAAATTGCAGTTTTGCGATGGAAGAGATTTTATTTGATCCGCAGACTTCCGGGGGACTTCTTGTGGCAATCCCGGAAAATGAGGCCAAAAAGGCGCTGAAGGAGATCGAAGCACTTGGACTGGACTGTGGAATAATAGGAAGAGTGACAGAGAAAAGGGAAAAGAAAATCTATGTCCTGAAATAAAGAAAATGCAGCAGTAGCTGCCGATTGAAAATAATTTGTAAATAAACAGATGGAGACATGAAACATGAATATTCAGATTGACGCAAAAGGAAAACAGTGCCCATTGCCGGTGATCGAGGCAAAAAATGCAATTTCCGGCATGACAGAGGCAGGAATCGTGGAAGTGACCGTGGACAATGAGATCGCAGTACAAAATCTCACCAAGATGGCAAACCACAAAGGGTTAAAAGCAAAGAGTGAGAAAAAATCCGATCAGGAATACACGGTATGGATGGAAGTGACGGAAGAGTTTGTGAAAAATAATATAAAGGATGGGAATGTTTCATCCACACCGGTCACTGAGGAAAATTGTATTCCGGACATCCGAAAGAAAAAAACAGTCGTTGTGCTCGGTGCAGACCACATGGGCGAGGGGGATGATAAGCTCGGAAAAATGCTGATGAAAGGATTTGTCTATGCGCTGACGCAGCTGGAGGAACTGCCACAGACGATTTTACTTTTTAATTCCGGTGCATATTTAAGCTGTAAAGGTTCCGACTCCGTCGAAGATTTAAAGAGCATGGAGGCGCAGGGCGTGGAGGTCATGACCTGTGGAACATGTCTGAACCATTACGGATTGACCGAAAAACTGGCGGTTGGTTCTGTGACCAATATGTACGTGATCGCGCAGACAATGATGGAAGCAGATCACATTGTAAAACCATAAAGGATAAGGAAAATGAAAAAAAATATCATTATCGTCCGCGGCGGCGGGGATATCGCCACGGGCACAATTTATAAACTGCACCAGAGCGGTTATCCGGTTCTGGTGACCGAAATTGCAAATCCGTCTGCAATCCGGCGTCAGGTTGCATTTTCGGAGGCGGTCTATGAGAAAAGTTACACTGTGGAAGGCGTTACATGTTATTTTGCAGAGAATTTGACACGGGCATATGAACTCCTGAAGCAGAGGAAAGTTGCGTTGATGATCGATCCGGACGGAGCGGTGATCCGGGAGGTGAAACCGGCGGCAGTGGTCGACGGAATCCTTGCAAAGAAAAATCTTGGGACTACCATGGATATGGCACCGTTTACGGTTGCATTAGGTCCCGGATTTACGGCGGGGGTGGACGTGCATGCGGTTGTTGAGACAATGCGCGGACATAAGCTTGGCAGAATTATTTATGAGGGAAATGCGATTCCGAATACCGGGATTCCGGGTGCTATCGCAGGTGTTGCGAAAGAGCGCGTAATCCATGCGGAGTGCGCAGGTGTTTTATATGGAGAAAAAAAGATTTCCGATTACGTGCAAAAAGACGAAGTGATCGCCTACATTTATCCGGATGCACAGGCGAAGGACGCTTCCGGGCAGAGGAAAAAAGACGGTGCAGTTGCTGTGAAAGCCACTATTTCCGGGATTCTACGCGGACTCATCCGTGACGGTTATCCGGTGACAAAAGGGTTTAAAATTGCAGACATTGATCCGAGAGAATCAGAGTATGAAAACTGTTTTACGATCTCGGATAAAGCAAGATGTATTGCAGGAGGCGTGTTAGAGGCACTGCTTCATGCGGGAATCCTTCCGGAGTGATGGAAATAACACAGACATTCAGATAAACTGACAGAGGGAAAGGCAGGAACGGCTGCAATGCTATACTTTGACAATGCTGCAACCACTTTGCAGAAACCAGAGGAGGTTGCGCAGGCGGTAAAAGAATCATTTTCTTATATAGGCAACGCGGGAAGAGGAGCAAATGAGGCTTCGCTGTTTACATCCAGACTGATTTTTCAGACGCGGAAACAGATTGCAGAGCTGTTTCATATGAAAGATGGGGAACAGTCTTCTGCGGCAGAGCGTGTGGTGTTTACCATGAATGCGACCGAGAGCTTAAATATTGTGCTGAAAGGATTATTGCATCCGGGCGACCATGTGATCACTACTGAGATGGAACACAACAGTGTTCTGCGACCACTTTATGAACTTGAGGAGAAGGGCGTCAGTGTCACGATCGTTGATTGTGAGAAAAATGGAACAATTTCCTGCGAAAAAATAAAGCAGGCAATCGGTAAAAATACAAAAGCAATTGTGTGTACGCATGCTTCCAATGTGACAGGTGATGGAAATGATATCGCACAAATTGGAACTTTGTGTGAAAAATATAATCTATATTTTATTTTAGACGCCTCCCAAACGGCAGGAACTGCAGGGATCAACATGGAGCAGGATCATATTTCTGCAATCTGTTTTACCGGGCATAAAGGACTGTTTGGTCCGCAGGGAACCGGTGGGATCGCACTGGCAGATGGAGTGTGTGTAAAACCGCTTTTATCCGGTGGAAGCGGCGTACATTCATTTGAGAGAAAACATCCCATGGAGCTGCCGGCTGCTCTGGAGGCAGGAACGCTGAACGGACATGGAATCGCAGGACTCCATGCTGCTCTGGACTGGATCAAAAAGACCGGGATCGCAGCTATCCATGAGAAAGAAATGGCGTTAGCTGAACAGTTTCAGCGAGGAATTGAAACAATTCCGGGCATTCACCTCTACGGAGGTGAAAAACGGGTGGCAGCGATCGTATCGTGTAATCTGGCGGATCTTGATTCCGCTTATGTCAGTGACTGCCTTGCAGAAGATTATGGGATTGCGACAAGGGCGGGGGTACACTGTGCACCTCTGATGCACACCCATTTTGGCACAGAAAAACAGGGCATGGTACGATTTAGTTTCTCCTGTTTTAATACGACAGAAGAGGTGGAGAAAGCAGTCAGGGCGATGCAGGATATTGCAGCGGAAAACCGTGGAAAAGTGACGGCATATGTCGGAGCCGGAGGAAAGACGTCAAGTATCCGAAAGCGTGCCGAGACATTGCGCGCAGAGGGAAAAAGAGTTTTGATCCTTACGACAACTAAAATGATGGTGCCACAGGAGCAGGAGATATTTGCAGCGTATGAGCAGACCGGGCAGGAGAGCGTAATATCAGCTACAGCGTCCGTCTGGCAGGAGCGCAGGGCAGCAGAAAAGCAACTGAAAGAGCGGGTACAGTCTGTCCTTGACACATACGGCTGCTGTGTCGCAGGGAGCCTGATCCCCGGCACGGAAAAGTTTGGAATGCTGCCGGAAAAGCTGATGGAGGATCTGCTATATCTGGCAGATGAGATCCTGATCGAGGCGGACGGTTCCGCACATATGCCGGTTAAAGCTCCGGCGGAGCATGAGCCGGTTCTGTTTCCTTATATGGATGAAGTGGTCATTGTCATGGGGGCACATGCGATTGGAAAACCACTGATGGAAGTGTGTCACAGAGTCGACTATGCAAAAGAACTTTTAAAATGTGATGCAGACAAAATTGTGACAGCGGCAGATATCAGGGCGCTTGCGGAGCAGGGATATGCGATCCCGATTCAGAAACAATTTCCATGGATGAAAATTTCGAAAGTAACTGGAAAAGATATTAAGCTGTGTCTGACAGCTGAAAAGAAAGATAAAGTGAGGGACAAACAATGATTCGATTTAACAGTGACTACACAGAAGGATGCCATACGGCAATTTTAGAGAAGTTAGTTGAAACCAATATGGAGCAGACAGCAGGCTATGGAGAAGATGAGTATTGCGGACAGGCGAGAGAGCTGATCCGGAAGGCATGTGGGGATGAGCGTGTGGATGTGCATTTCCTGGTGGGAGGTACACAGACGAATGTCACTGTGATCTCAGCTGCATTAAAGCATTATCAGGGAGTGATCACGGCAAAAACAGGGCATATCAATGTCCATGAGACAGGCGCTCTGGAGGCATGCGGCCATAAATGCCTGTGTATTGAAACACCGGATGGAAAGCTGACGGCTGAGCAGATCGCAGCGTACACAGATGCACATTTTGCAGACGAGAGTTTTGAACATATGGTACAGCCGAAAATGGTATACATTTCCAATCCGACAGAGATCGGAACGATTTATAAAAAGGCGGAACTGGAAGCAATTTATCAGGTGTGCAAAAAGCGTGGGCTCTATCTTTTCATGGATGGGGCGAGACTTGGCTATGGACTGATGTGCAAGGAAAATGATCTGACACTTTCTGATATCACAGCCAACACAGACGTATTCTATATCGGCGGAACAAAAGTGGGAGCACTTTTTGGAGAGGCAGTTGTGATCCGCAATGAGGAACTGAAAAAGGATTTCCGTTACAATATCAAACAGCGTGGCGGTATGCTGGCGAAAGGCAGACTGCTTGGAATCCAGTTCCTGACCTTGTTTGAGGAAAACCGGTATTTTGATATTTCCGCACATGCAGCACGATTAGCAGAAAAGTTAAAGGACGAATTAATAAAAATGGGAGTGAAATTCTATATTAATTCGCCGACCAACCAGCAGTTCCCAATCCTGCCGGATGCTGTGCTTGCGGAACTGAAAAAGAAATATAGTTTTGCTTATCAGGAGCGTATGGATGAGACACACAGTGCAGTCCGTTTCTGTACCTGCTGGGCAACGAAAGAGGAAAATGTGGATATGCTGCTTGCCGATATCCAGAAATTGTTAAAAGCTGATGATTAAAAATATGATGAAAGAGTGGAGAGAATGATTAACATGTCACCCAGGAAAAACATCTTACTCATCGCAACAGGCGGTACAATTGCATCCAAAAAATCAGACAACGGATTAAAACCACAGATCTCACCGGAAGAACTGATGCAGTATATTCCACAGGTGAAAGATATCTGTGATTTTCATGCTGTCCAGCTTTTAAATCTGGACAGCTCGAACATGGAGCCAGAACACTGGAAAATGATGGTGCATACTATCCATGAAAATTATGAAAAATACGATGGCTTCGTCATCGCCCACGGTACGGACACAATGGCATACACTGCGGCGGCACTTTCCTATATGATACAGAATTCAAAAAAACCGATCGTGATCACCGGCGCACAGAAACCGATCGACCTTGAGATCACCGATGCAAAATCAAATCTGCTTGACAGTTTTTTATATGCATCCGATGAAAACTCGCAAGGGGTTCAGATCGTTTTTGATGGAAAAGTCATTGCAGGAACAAGGGCGAAGAAAGTCCGTTCAAAAAGCTACAATGCATTTTCCAGCATTGATTTTCCATGTCTCGCCATGATCCAGGATGGCAATATCATGCGTTACATTCCACCGGTTCCGTATGAAGAGGAAGTACGGTTTTATGAGGAACTGGATGAAAATGTGTATCTGATCAAAATGATTCCGGGAATCAAGCCGAGAATTCTGCGCAGTGTCTTTGAAAATTATGACTGCATTATTGTAGAAAGCTTTGGGGTGGGTGGTATCCCACGATCGATTGCAGATGATTTTTATAAGCTTTGTCAGGAGTTTCCAGACCGTCTCGTGGTGATGTCTACACAGGTCGCACATGAGGGCAGCGATATGACGGTCTATGAAGTGGGACACGATATGAAAAAATACTGCCGCTTTCTCGAATCTTACGATATGACCTTGGAATCTGTCATTGCAAAAGTGATGTGGATGTTAGGCAACCGGGAGGCACTGGGCGGTAATTTAGAAGACATCTTTTATCAAAATGTAAATTATGATGTTATTTTCGGGAAAAACAGGAAGTGTTGACAGAAGTATCATCTCCCGGACAGCCCAGAGGGAAGTGATATGTTGTGAAGTGTAGATGTCAGATTTCCCAAAACAGTGTTTTTAGCGGAAACCTCCATCTGCTAGTCAAATGCAAGCATTTGACTCTCGCGACATTCGCCAAATTGACACGCCAGCGTGTCAGCTTGGCTCATTGTTCGCGGATATAACACAACATAGGCGGCTGGCTCATTTGTGGTGAATGATAGATTGCAGATGTTGTATTGGCATATGAAAAAGTTCATAGAAAATTCAGTTGATTCCGTAAAGTTCCTCGCTTATAATGATATTGAGGCAGAGAGCCTTTTGCGGAATCTTAGAAGTGTTATGCACAATACAAAAGGAGGGATGCTGACTTGAATACAGAAATAGCAAATGCTGTGAATGCAGCAGGAGATAAGGCACAATATGATACTCATGTTAAAAGGTTACTGGCACAGAAGAGTATATTAGCACATATTCTGGTGAAAACAGTTGATGAATTTAAAGGAATGAAGCCGGAAGATGTTGTGAAATACATCGAAGGCGAACCGAGTATTAGCGTTGTTCCGGTTGAGCCGGGATTAGCAAATATGGAAAAAACAGATGCTGCAGGACAGCGTATCGTAGGTCTTAATACGGAAAATGCTGAAATTAATGAAGGATTAGTCAGATTTGATATTATTTTTTATGTCCGTATGAAAAATGGACTTTCGCAGATTATCGTGAATATTGAGGCTCAGAAGGATGAGCCAACGGAATATAAAATTTTAAATCGGGCAATCTTTTATGTGAGCAGGCTGATTTCGTCACAAAAGGAAAGAGATTTTGTAAATACTAACTACGATGACATTAAGCAGGTATTCAGCATATGGATATGTATGAACATGGATGATAACAGCCTAAGCCATATCCATTTGACAAAAGATGAGATGTTAAAACCATGTAACTGGAAAGGTAATCTCGACCTGTTAAACATTGTGTTAATAGGAATCACAAATGAGATTCCGGAGCATGATGAAAAATATGAAATGCACCGGTTGATTGGAGCATTACTTTCAAGTGAACTGAAAGAACAGGAAAAATTGGATATTATAGAACATGAATATAATATTCCAATCAGTCAAGAATTTAGAGAGGATGTGAGCATTATGTGTAATCTGAGTCAGGGTATTGAAGACAAAGCAATTGCTAAAATTGTGATGAATATGTATAAAATAGGTTATACACCAAATCAGATAGCAGATGCTGTTGGTGTGAGTGTTGATGAAGTTGAAGCGATTATTAAGAAGAAAGAGCCTGCAATGGCGTAAGCTTTATTAACCAAAAAGATCTAAAAATAAGACGGCAAGTCGTCAACAAGTTGTTGATGATTTGCCGTCTTTGTTATGGGCTTTAGCCTGTTGAGTGCATCGGAGTTTCTCCCAACAGAGAAATGGAGATGTGCGAAACAATAAACCACCTGTTATGCGGGTGGTGCAACAAATTTGTTATACAAAAAAATCACCTTTCCGCTAAAATAGAGTTGTTCAGGCTACTATTTAACGAAAGGAAAGGTGATTTTAATGGCAAATCAAACAAATTCTATGGCACATACAAAATAGATGTGTAAATATCATATTGTATTCACACCAAAATACAGAAGAAAAGTAATATACAATCAGTACAAAGAAGATATCAGAGATATCATCAAAACATTGTGTAAATACAAAGGTGTGGAAATAATAGAAGGACACTTAATGCCAGATCATATCCATATGTTGATGGTAAGTATCCCACCGAAATATAGTATATCACAGTTTATGGGATATTTAAAAGGAAAAAGTGCACTAATGATATATGACAAGCACGCAAACTTAAAGTATAAATATGGAAATAGACATTTCTGGGCAGAAGGATACTATGTGAGTACAGTAGGATTAAATGAAGCAACAATAAAGAAATATATCCAAGAGCAGGAAAAACATGATATAGCTTTGGATAAATTAAGTGTAAAAGAATATGAAGACCCTTTTAAGGGTTGCTAGTAATACAAATGCCCTTTTAAGGGCAGCGACGAGTCAAAGGCAGCGTCTTTAGGCGCTGGCCGGTAACAAAGGCTTATAGCCGCTGAGCAAACCACCCATTTGACGGGTGGTACTGATTATTTCAGGAAGAAGGAGGATGCCTATGGCAGAAAAAGTGGATCAGATGGATCCAGATGAAAAAATCGTTGAGATAGCGATTGAACGGTTAAGAGTATTGGCATTGGAACTGAGAAATTATATGAAAATTGCTCATCCGGGAACTTTCATTTCCAAACCAGTAAACTAAGTAAAATAAAAATTCTGATTTACAAATAACAGATAAAGTATTAAAATAAACAAAAAGATATCTTCAGGGCAGGGTGAGATTCCCTACCGGCGGTAAAGCCCGCGAGCCGAGAGGCATGATCCGGTGAGATTCCGGAGCCGACAGTACAGTCTGGATGGAAGAAGATGATAGTACAGTTGATTTTCAGATAAATGAATGTAGTATCGATGCTCTGAGATGGTAATCCATTTCAGAGCTTTTTTAATCTTAGTCGGAGTTCCATTTATCAATCACGGTAACCAATCTCCCCCTGTAGATATTCTGCAGGGGATCTTTTATATCTATCCCGCAAAAGAAATAAATTTGGAAAGAAGGAACACAAATGACAGATCAGAATTATATGCTCCAGGCTATTCAACTGGCGAAACAAGGAGAGGGCTGGACAAATCCGAATCCGATGGTAGGGGCAGTGATCGTAAAAAACGGGCGGATCATCGGAAAAGGCTATCACAAAAAATGCGGAGAGCTTCATGCAGAACGTAATGCGATCGCTTCACTTACGGAATCTGCGGAAGGTGCGACCATTTATGTTACACTGGAACCTTGCTGTCATTATGGCAAAACTCCTCCATGTACAGAGGCGATCATTGAGCAGAAGATCAAGAGAGTGGTGATCGGTTCCAGAGATCCGAATCCGAAAGTGTCAGGAAAAGGTATAAAGATGCTGCAGGAAGCAGGTATTGAAGTCATTGAGGATTTTATGAGGGAAGAATGTGACCGGCTCAATCCAGTATTTTTCCATTATATTACAATGAAGACACCTTATGTGGTGATGAAATATGCCATGACACTGGATGGGAAAATTGCGACGAAAACAGGTGCATCGAAATGGATCACCGGAGAAGCAGCAAGAGCGGAAGTACAGCATATGCGTCATCGGTATATGGGGATCATGGCGGGCATCGGAACGGTGCTTGCGGACGATCCAATGTTAAATGTAAGGGTGGAAGGCTGGAAAAGTCCAATCAGGATCCTGTGTGACAGCGGGCTTCGGATTCCGCTGGATGGTCAGATCGTAAAAAGTGCAGGAAAGTACCGGACAATTGTGGCTTATGCAGATTCGGAAAATACAGAAGCGAAAAGAAAGAGATTACATGAAATGGGAGTTGAGACGATCTGCTGTCCGGATGAAAACAATCAGGTGGATCTTAAAAAACTGATGAAATATCTCGGGGAAGAAGGCATTGACAGTATTCTTCTGGAAGGCGGAGGCACCTTAAATGACAGTGCTCTGCGAGCTGGAATTGTGCAGGAAGTACAGGCTTTTATAGCACCGAAATTATTTGGCGGTATGAACAGCAAAACACCGGTGGAAGGCATCGGTGTCCGTTTCCCTTCAGAAGCAGTAAAGCTGAAATGTACCGATATCTGCCAGATCGGTGAGGATATCCGAATCACATGTCAGGTGTGTGGAAAAGAACAGGAGGAGTCATGTTTACAGGAATCGTAGAAGAGAAAGGAACAATCCGCTATATACAGCTGACAGGAGAATCCGGAGTTCTGGCAGTGAAAGCGAAAAAAGTACTGGAAGGCACAAAGATTGGTGACAGTATTGCCGTAAATGGCATATGCCTGACTGTTACATCGCTTCAGTCGGATGGATTTACCGCAGATGTAATGGCAGAGACAATCCGAAGGAGCAGTCTTGGAAGCAGCAGGGCCGGAAGCAAAGTAAATCTGGAGCGTGCGATGGCTGCCGATGGCAGATTCGGAGGACATATCGTAAGCGGCCATATTGACGGAACCGGTGTGATCCGTTCCATGATCCGGGAAGAAAATGCTATCTGGGTATCGATCGGAACATCACCGCAGATTTTGCATCTGATCGTAGAAAAAGGTTCTATTTGTATCGATGGGATCAGCCTGACGGTAGCGAAAGTGGATGAAACGGGTTTTCAGGTTTCGGTCATTCCGCATACGGGAGAAGAAACTGCACTTTTGGAAAAAGTGCCGGGTGATCCGGTTAATCTGGAAAATGATGTGATCGGAAAATATGTAGAAAGGCTGCTTGGCATTCAGAAAAACGAAGAAGAGAAAAAAGAATCCGGAATTACGATGGAATTTCTGGAGAAATTCGGATTTTAAGAGGAGGATATTTATTATGTCACAAAACAATCAGTACAATACCATTGAAGAGGCACTGAGAGATTTAAGGGAAGGAAAAGTCATTTTGGTTACCGATGATCCGGACAGAGAAAATGAAGGAGATTTGATCTGTGCGGCAGAATTTGCAACGCAGGAAAATATTAATTTTATGGCAACTTATGCGAAAGGACTGATTTGCACACCAATGAGTGCGGAAATTGCGGCAAAATTGAATTTTCCGCCGATGGTTGCTGAAAATACCGATAATCACGGAACTGCATTTACGGTGGCAGTGGATCATGCAGACACAACGACCGGTATCTCGGCAGCAGAGCGTTCTTATACGATCCGAAAATGTGTGGACGAGGAGGCAAAACCGGAAGATTTCAGAAGACCGGGACATGTATTTCCTCTTATTGCCAGAAAAGGCGGTGTTCTGGTAAGAAACGGTCACACAGAGGCAACGACGGATCTTATGAGAATGGCCGGACTGAAAGAATGCGGTGTGTGCTGTGAGATCATGAAAGAAGACGGTACCATGATGCGCACACCGCAGCTGTGGGAAATGGCAAAAGAACACAATCTGACCTTTATCACAATCCGTGATCTGCAGGATTATATGAGAGTACATGAAAAACACGTAAAAGAAGAGGCGGTTGCAGATCTCCCAACACAGTACGGTGATTTTAAAATTCATGGATATATCAATGATATTACAGGAGAACATCATCTTGCACTGGTAAAAGGTGAGATCGGAGATGGTGAAGATGTGCTTTGCCGTGTACATTCGGAGTGCCTGACCGGAGATGCATTTGGATCACTTCGATGTGACTGCGGTCTTCAGCTTCAGACTGCGATGCGTCAGGTAGAAGCAGAAGGCAGAGGAATCATTCTTTATATGCGGCAGGAAGGCAGAGGCATCGGTCTGATCAATAAGATAAAAGCATATGCACTTCAGCAGCAGGGATACGATACTGTGGAAGCAAATGTAAAATTAGGGTTTGCACCGGATCTTCGCGAGTATTGGATCGGAGCACAGATTTTATCAGACCTTGGTGTAAAATCCTTGAGATTACTGACGAACAATCCGGATAAGGTCTACGGACTTGGCGGGTTCGGACTGAAGATTAATGAAAGAGTACCGCTGGAGATTCCGCCGCAGAAATATGACCTGAAATATATGAGAACAAAACAGGAAAAGATGGGACATATTTTCAAAGCGATCAATTTATAAAAAAATATTAAGTTCACAATAACAGGAGGAAAAATCATGAGACAGATCAATTTGGTAGAAGGAAAAGTAGTAGCACCGCAGGGAATGAAAGTCGGTATCGTAGCGGCGAGATTTAATGAGATCATTGTCAATAAATTACTGGGAGGTGCAGTTGACGGACTGGTAAGACATGGAGTCGAAGAAGAGAATATTACTGCTGCATGGGTACCGGGAGCATTTGAAATTCCGCTGACTGCACAGAAGATGGCACAGTCTGGAAAGTATGATGCAGTGATCTGCGTGGGAGCAGTCATCCGCGGCGATACATCACACTATGATCTGGTGTGCAGCGAAGCTGCCAAAGGAATCGCACAGATTGGACTTGCATCCGGAGTTCCGGTATTATTCGGAGTAATCACAACTGAGAATATTGAGCAGGCTATTGCACGTGCCGGAAGCAAGGCAGGAAATAAAGGATATGACTGTGCATTGTCTGCGATTGAGATGGTCAATCTGATGAAACAGCTTTAAGAATGAGGAAATAAAGGATGATAAAAACGATCATATTTGATTATGACGGGACGATTCACCAGACACTTGGAATTTATGAACCGGCATTTCGAGAAACTTATCAGTGGCTGACAGAACAGAAAGTCGCAGAAGAACAAAAGATAGCATCTTCAAAGATTGCCGGATGGCTTGGACTGAACAGCAAAGAAATGTGGGACACTTTTATGCCGGAACTGGATCAGAAATATAAAGATCAGGCAAGCAAAATGGTGGGCGAGCGGATGATCGAACAGGTCAGAAAACATAAGGCCGTGTGGTATCCGGGAGCAGAAAAGATGCTTACGACGCTGAAAAATCAGGGATATTATCTTGTAGTCCTGAGTAACTGTAAAACGGCATATCGAAAGGCACACTGGGAAGAATTTGGTATGAAACGATGGTTCGAGCGATTTTATGACTGCGAATCCTATGGATTTCGTCCAAAAACGGAGATTGTGCAGGATATTATCCGGGAATATCCAGGCCCTTATCTGGTGATCGGAGACAGAAAACAGGATCTGGAATGTGCCAGATCCTGTGGCAGTCTGTTTGCGGGATGTCTGTATGGATATGGTGATCAGGGAGAATTGGACGGAGCAGATTATCTTGCAGAGCATGTAGGGGATATACCAGAATTATGCCATTTGGTGTAAGTGTGATTGGGTAATGTCAGAAATATTTGTTGAAACCGTGTGATACGAATTTCGTTTTCATGCGGTTTTTTTCAAAAAGGAAGTTAGATAAAACTAACAAAAGTATTCCTTTTCCTTTTATCAGAAAAACAGAGGATTTCAAATTGACCGTATCAGGGAGATATTATATAATAGAAATATTACAGTTTTACAGGAAAAATCATATAACCGTGCAGATAAAAGGGAGTAATTATATGCATTTTGAAAAAAGAACAGCCAGAAATCGAAAATATCGGAAAATTTTGCACAGTCGTCAGCAAAATCTGATTTTACTTGGAGTTTTCGTCTTTGTGATAAGCATCGTATGCGGCTGCAGTAACCAGAAGGAGCAGGAGTCGGATGGCAGTCTGCAGAAGATAACAGTGGGCATTGATAAATTTGAGCCGTATTCCTATCTTGACATGGACGGAAATTATACCGGCGTTGACATTGAGATCGCATCGAAAGTATTTCATGAACTTGGGTATGAACCAGATTTTAAGTTTATTACGTGGAGTGAAAAACACACCTGCCTTGCGGACGGTACGATAGACTGTATCTGGAGCTGCTATTCTATGAATGACCGGGAAAACGATTATCAGTGGGCGGGACCTTATCTGTACAGCCGTCAGGTGATCGCAGTTGCTTCTGACAGTGATATTCAGACATTCGATGATCTTCTCGGGAAGAATGTTGGAGTACAGGATACGACAAGAGCAGCTGAACTCTTTTTTCATACGATCGACTCTGCATTGCCGGAAGTAAAGCAGGTGAACTGCTTTGCGACAACGGAAGATATGTTTGCAGCACTTCGCAAAGGATATGTCGATGCGATTGCAGGACATGAAGCTTTGCTGAATGAATTTATTATAAATGGAAAGGGCAAATATCGATTATTGGATGAAAGTCCTTATATTTCAAAAATAGGCATTGCATTTCAAAAGGGGACGCATGAGGAGCTTACCCAGAAGATAAATGGGCTGATAAAAGAAATGAGTGAAGATGGTACGATTGGCAGTATTGCAGAAAAATATGGACTTGATGCGGAGAAAGTTGTGATAAGAGGAGGTTCCGATGAAAAGTAAAAAACGCCCGGGAATATCCGGAATCCTTTTGATTGTGTTGATTCTGGTCGGGATGATCGTATGGGGAATCTTTACGGGATTAGACCGAAGAGAGCTGAGTGAGACACTGGATAAGACAACTTTAATTGCCAAAAATAAACTGCAGGATTATGATAATTACACGGCAAATGACAGGGTAAAAAGTCTGGTGCGGCTGTTGGATAAAACAAAGGAACTGGGCACAAATCTGAGTAAAATTAATAAATACGGACAGCAGGATCTGGATGAATACATTACGGAACAGAGACTGAGCGGTGCCTTTGTATCTGATAAAAATCTGAATGTAGTGCTTCAGGGACAGCAGAATCTGGATTCGGAAAATCTGTGGAACGAAATTATCGGCAAAGGTTATGTAAAAGAAGTTCTGGAACATCCGGAAGCAACCTACACAGAACGCATTACGGTGAACCGTGAGGAGTATGATCTTGCAGTTGTGCCGCGTCAGGATGCCGAAGGTCTGGTGATCGCCTATGCAGAAAAAAACAGCAATACACTGGGTGATATGACACTGGAATCTGTTTTTTCAGATTTTCTGGTCAATATGCATGGTGTGATCATGGTATGCCTCGATGATACGGTTGTCAGTACCAATCAGGAAACACTGCTTGGAAAGACCATGCAGGAAATGCGGAAATATTACAACAGCAGGCCGGAAGGAAATGAAAGCGGGATTATCCGCATAAAACCAGATCATAAGATCTGGTACGGCCATAAAGATAAAATGAAAGAATATGCGATCTATATATTCTTTCCGGCATCACAGATATTTATGGCACGGACGGTTGTCTGTGGATTGTACACGGCTGTGGCAATTCTTGTATATCTGCTGTTTTTGCTGATCAAGAGTAATCTGGAAAAGGTTACGCTGAAACAGAGTCAGAAACGTATGAGGATCATCAATGCACTCGGTACAGCATACGCATCTATCGTCCTGTTTGATCTGGAAAAGGATAAAGTAGAGATGATAAAGACTTCCGGGGATACTTCTATGCCTTCCGGAGATCAGATCTTATCCAAAAAGATTCAGCAAAATCATATAAATGAGATGCTGACATCTGAGTATCGGGAAGGTTTTCTGGAATTTATTGATATGGACACCGTGGCACAGCGGCTGAAGGGACAGCAGTCACTGACTTATACAAGCCAGATGGAAAAGGGCACATGGCTTCTTTCCGTGATCGTACCGCAGCGTTTTGACAGTGACGGGAATATCAGGGCAGTGTTGCTGGCAAACCGGGATATCACGAAAGAAAAAGAGAAAGAACTGGAGCAGGAGAGAGAGCTGAGAAATGCACTGGCAGCAGCAGAACATGCCAACAAAGCGAAGACAAATTTCCTGAACAGTATTTCACACGATATCCGCACGCCAATGAATGCTGTGATCGGATTTACAGCTCTGGCAACAACGCATATTGATAATAAAGATCTGGTGATGGAGTATCTGAAAAAAATAAGTATATCGAGCCGTCATCTCTTAAGTCTGATCAATGATGTGCTGGATATGAGCCGGATCGAGAGCGGTAATGTCAAACTGGAAGAAGTCAAAGTGCATCTTCCGGATGTCTTCCATGATCTGAGGGTTATTATTCAGGGTAGTATTGCGGCAAAACAGCAGGAGTTATATATAGACACGCAGAATGTGGTACATGAGGATGTTGTCATTGATAAGCTTCGGCTGAATCAGGTGCTTCTCAACATCGTTGGAAATGCAGTAAAATTTACTTCAGTCGGCGGTATGATCAATATCCGGGTCAGTGAAAATCCATGCAGCAAAGAAGGATATGCAAGTTATTCGTTCAGTGTGAAAGACAATGGCATAGGGATGTCAGAAGAATTTCAGGAGCATATCTTTGATGCATTTGCGAGAGAACAGACAGTTACAAAGAGCGGGATCCAGGGAACCGGTCTTGGAATGGCAATCTCCAAAAACATTGTCAATATGATGGGAGGAACCATCACGGTAAACAGTGAAGTCGGAAAAGGTTCTGAGTTTATTGTTTCTATCGAATGTAAGATTACCGGCGAAACGGTAAAATACAAATCGGTTCCGGAACTGCAGGGAGCCAGAGCACTGGTTGTGGATGACGATGCCAATACCTGTATGAGTGTCTGCAAGATGCTGCGTGATATAGAAATGCTGGCAGACTGGACTACTTCCGGTAAAGAAGCTGTACTGCGTGCAAAAGAAGCCTGCGAGATAAAAAAAGAATTCAAAGCATATATTATCGACTGGCAAATGCCGGACATGAATGGTATCGAAACAGTCAGAAGGATACGAAAAGTGATCGGAAATAACACACCGATCATCATTCTTACTGCGTATGACTGGGCGGATATTGCGGAGGAAGCAAAAGAAGCAGGAGTTACTGCGTTTGTATCCAAACCGCTGTTTATGTCCGAACTCAGAGCAGCACTGATGCAGCAGGCAGTCGGGACGGAAAAAGATGCAGCAGTTGAAAAGAAACATTATAACCATGCCGGAAAAAGAGTGCTTTTAGTTGAGGACAATGAACTGAACCGAGAAATCGCAGCTGCAATCATGGAGGAAGCAGGGCTTATTGTGGATTCCGTAGAAGACGGAACAGATGCCGTGGAAAGAATGGGATCTGCAGAAGAATCCAGATATGATGCGATCCTGATGGATATTCAGATGCCGAAGATGGATGGTTATATGGCAACAAGAGAAATCCGCACACTTGACAACAATAAAAAAGCCAATATTCCGATCATTGCCATGACGGCAAATGCGTTTGAGGAAGATAAAAAGAAAGCTCTTGAAGCCGGAATGAATGCCCATATCGCAAAACCGATCAGCATTGATGCTATTATGGAGGTACTGGATCAGATCTTTGACAGAAGAAAATAAGGGGGAAGTTATGAAACAGTGAAGAACATAATGGTAAATCATAACAGGAAGGAGCAGGAGCAGTGTCGGAGAAAAAGAAGTTTACATTATATGCCGGAAGTGTGACACTGTGCGTGTGCACTGCAGTTCTGCTTCATTATGTGTCGGTTGCAGATCCTTATCTGGAATCCGCCTGCCGTCTTTTAAGACCTTTTATTTATATAGGACTTTATGTGGTGTGGGCGATTTCTTTCCGGAAAAGGATTATCCAGAAAGAAATCCGTCGTTGCCTGACTGCAATCGCAGCAATGATGATTTTCTGGATGTTTATCCGGATGTGCAAATTTGAAATACCGGACGAGATGCCGACAGCCTGGCGATACGCCTGGTATTTTTACTATATACCTATGCTGCTGATCCCTACGGTCAGTCTTTATCTGGCCTTTTATATACGGCAGCCGGAGGGCTATAAATTACCAAAAAGACGATGGTTGCTGTTTCTTCCTGCACTTTTTCTGATCGGAATTGTATTAACAAATGATATGCACCAGTTGGTTTTTACCTTTCCGAAGGGAAAACTTGGAGAAGTGTCTTCTTATAAAACAGGAGTTTATGGATATGGAAGAGGGTATTATATTGTGATCGCATGGGAGCTTGGATGTGCACTGGCGGCACTTTTGATTATTCTGTTAAGATGCAGGAAAATTAAAAATAAAAAAATGGGCTGGCTGCCTTTTGCTGCTTATGGAGTGGCGGCTGCTTACAGCATTGCTTATTATCTTAATCTGCCTTTCTGGAAAATAGTTTCAAAAGACATGACAGCCACATTATGTCTTCTGTTTGCTTTGATCATTGAAAGCTGCATCCAGTCAGGGCTGATTCCCTCTAATACAGGATATGCACAGTTATTTGCAGCATCTACTATTTCGGCGCAGATCACAGACCAGAATGGAAAATGTATTTACCAGTCTCAGGATTCGGAATATATTGCACCAAAGATCGCAAAACAGGTAATCCAAAGACCTGTCATGTCGGAAAATGGAATTCGCCTGTCAGGGAAACCAATCTGGGGAGGCTATGTCTTATGGAAAGAAAATCTCTCAGAACTACAGGAAATTTTAAAAGAGCTGGAAGACCGTAAAGAAGAATTAAAAGATGCAAATCTGATTGAAGAAGAAAATCTGAGAACAAAAAAACAAGTAGAAAAACTTTCCATCCAGAATCAGCTGTATGATAAAATACAGAAACAAACAGCAAGACAGAGTACGCTTTTGGCGAAATTCATGGAAGCATATGCCATGGAAGAAAATGAGAAGGAAAGAAAAAAAATATTAGGGAAAATTGTTGTGATCGGAGCCTATATAAAAAGACGCAGCAATCTTATCCTTATCGCAGAGCAGAGTGCAATGTTTCCGATAAGAGAGCTGGAATTATGCTTCAGGGAAACGATAAGGAGTCTGGAATGGAATCATGTGGAAGCAGCTTTTGTCACTTCTCTGGATGAAATCCGAAGTGAGGATGCCATGCAGATTTATGATTTTCTTGAGGCAGTCATTGAAGAATCACTCGAAGATCTGTCGGCATTCACCCTAAATCTCAAACGCAGGGATGAAGAGATCCTTATGTCTTTGAGTGTGGAATGTAAAACAAATCTGCAAAAAGTTGCCGGACGATACCAGGCTTATGCAGAGCAGGATTTTGACGGTGCATGGCTGCTTTCCCTGGTACTGAAAGGGGGTCATGATGAATGATGAAAGCATTTGGAAGCTGTCCGCCGGAATATCGGATTATGGCAGTCTGGATTTTCATTTTTCTGACATTGCTGTATATGATTCTGCTCATCTGTGAGGGAACAGGGGAAAGAAAAAAAAAGGCGATGCTGCAGGACAGCCTGTTGCTTATAGCTGTTTTCCTGATAACGTCCGGGTTATGTGTGCGGCAGAGATTTTATGGAGAAGAGGATTTCATGGTATTCTTAAAAATGCCGTATGGAATCCTGATCATTATGGGGATCTGCGGATTTTTATTTGCGGGAATACAGGCATTTGGAATTTATAAACGTCGCACAAACTGTCTGAGGGAAAATGCTATTCAGGAAAGTCTGGACAATTTGCCGAGCGGAATCGGATTTTTTGACAGGAACGGAATGCCGAAACTGATGAACCGGAAAATGTATCAGCTTTGCCGGAATCTGGCAGGCAGGGATATCCAGAACATCACAGAATTGAGGGAAGCACTGAGACGGCCTCTTAAAGATCATGTATTTTATGATTTTGATCTGAAAGTATACTGCTTTTCAGACGGAAGCGTATGGAAATTTTCAGAGAAAGAGATCATTACGGCAGGTGGAGATCGATTTTCTCAGTTCCTTGCTTCAGAAGTATCAGAATTATGTCAGAGCAAGGCATTGTTAAAAAAAGAAAATCAGAAGCTTCAGGAAATGTCGGCGGCTATGAAAGCACTTTCCAAAAATGTCGTAACTCTGACCAGAGAAGAAGAGACATTATCTATGAAAATGAGAGTGCATGATAATCTGGGATACAGCGTGCTGGCAACACAGCGAATGTTGATGCGGGAATCCGAAGAAGATCGTGATATGTTTCTCTCGCAATGGAAGCAGACATTAGACCTGCTGAATAAGGATAATGAGTCTGTTGAAGGCGAACAGCTGCACAGGCAGGTGCAGGAAAGGGCGAAAGTTCTGGGAGTAAAAATCATTTATACAGGAGAAAAAGTCTGGGAATCTCATATATCTGAACTGATGGATATCATACTTTTAGAGGCACTTTCCAATTGTGTCCGCCATGCAGGAGCAAGCGAACTGTATGTGAAATTCAGTATTGAAGAGCAGGAGTGGGTCATGGTGCTCACGGATAATGGACAGAAACCGGAAAAAAACATCAAAGAAGGCGGAGGGCTATCCGGTATACGAAAAAGGGTGGAGCAATGTGGAGGCAGCATGAGGATCGCTGCAGCCCCACGTTTTTCGATAATCGTTAAGCTTTTAAGGGAGGTGCGGAGATGATACGGGTACTTATCGTGGAAGATCAGCGTATGGCAAGGGAAGATATGGAAAATTATATTCAGTCCAGTGGGAGATACTCTCTGGAAGCTTCCATCACAAATGCAGCTATGGCAGAAACTGTGTGCAGACAGAGCAGGTGTGAACTTGTCCTGATGGATGTCTGTACAGAGGATGATGAGAGCGGTCTTGTGGCAGCAGAGCAGATTAAAAAAACGATGCCTCAGATAAAGATAATTATCGTGACTTCTTTAGCAGAGTGCAGTTTTATTGAGAGGGCACATAAAGCAGGAGTAGAAAGTTTTTGGTATAAAGATGCCGGAAAAGAAGAGCTGCTGGAGGTTATGGACCGCACGATGAAAGGAGAGAGTGTCTATCCGGACGCTCCGCCGACGGTGATGATCGGAACGGCGAAAAGTTGTGATTTTACACAGGGGGAACTGGCTGTCCTGCGATTGGTGGTGGAAGGAGAATCCTACAAAAAAATCGCAGAGAGTTTGTGCATATCACCGGAGACAGTAAAATGGCATATTAAAAATATGCTGCAGAAAACAAATTTTGATTCCAAAACAAAACTGGCGGTAGCTGTTACAAAGAAAAATCTGATTATAAACGGATTTTAAAAAATGAAAAATCCCATTGCTTTCCTGATAGTGAGGCAATGGGATTTTTTTGCAAAAGTACATTTTACTACCCATCTGGGTAGTGCTTAAGTCTCAAAAAACAGATATCATAGTAGTATGTAAAAGTGAAACGAGTGTAAAAAACAGGGAGGGAACAGAGTGTGAGAAAGGTCGTTATCGATATGCAGAATTATTTATTTTCGGATGCCATAGCAAAGGTGCTCAAATCCTATGATTCTGATTTTTTTATTGAGATGTCAGACACACCGGATAAAACAGCAGAATTATGCAGAGTCATTCAGCCGCATATTCTGATGATGGAAATTACAGGTCAAGCATTGTGGTCATTAAAAGAACGTCTGGCAATCTGCCGGGAAGTGCGTAGGTATGCTCCAAACTGTAAATTTATTTTTACAGTAGATGAGAAAGCAAATGCAGAGACCGCAAAAAAAGTAGTAGAATGTAAAAAAACGGGTTTGATCGACTGTTTCATTTACAATACCATTTCATCCAGCTATATGACGGCAGTTCTGGACAGTCTGTAAGCTGCAGTCCCGGAAGGAGAAAAGATAAACATGAGATCTGTTATGAAAAGGATCTGCCTGTCTCTGGCAGTGATCGCAGTCCTGATCTTTACAGGGTGCGGGCAGAAAAAAACGAAAGATCCGATCACTGTCACATTGTGGCATGTATATGGCGGACAGACAGAATCACCCTTAAATGATCTGATTGATCAGTTTAACGAAACGATTGGAAAAGAGGAAAATATACGGGTACAGGTTGGCAGTGTTACGAACACCAATACAATACATGAAAATGTACTGGCATCTGCATTTGGAGATCCGGGAGCTTCCGAACTGCCGGATATGTTTGTTTCCTATCCGAAAACTGTTTTGGTTATGCCGGATGACACCGTTCTTGTAGATTACTGCGATTATTTTACGAAAGAAGAACTGGACGAGTTTATTCCTGCTTTTCTGGAAGAAGGTGTCATTCACGACAGACTTTCTATTTTGCCGGTAGCAAAATCAACGGAAGTTATGTTTGTCAATAAAACGGCATTTGACCGTTTTGCAAAAGAAACAGGGGCGGATATCGAAGATTTAAGAACATGGGAAGGGCTCTTTGCGATGTCAGAACAATATGCTGAATGGACAGATAACAAGACACCAAAGATCCCGCATGACGGAAAGAATTTTTTTGTTCATGATTATCATTTTAACTATTTTCAGGTAGGCGTAGAGTCATTGGGCGAAAATTTCTTTAAAGGAGAAAATCTGGCTTTTGGACCGGAATTTGAAACGGCATGGGAGCCTTATGCAAAAGCGGCACTGTCCGGAGGTGTATGGCTTCGCAGCGGTTATGCGACAGAACCTTTACGCACGGGAGATTCCATCGTGTCAGTGGCTTCCTCTGCCAGTGTTCTGTACTATTCTGACGAAGTTTCCTATGAAGATAACACATCAGAAAAAATAGAGATTGTCGCCATGCCATGTCCTGTATTTTCCACAGGGGAAAAGATGGTCATGCAGCGGGGGGCCGGTATCTGTACTGTAAAATCCACACCGGACAAAGAAAAAGCCTGCATCACCTTTCTTAAATGGCTGACAGAAACCCGGAAAAATGTGGAATTTGTAACCAGCCTTGGATATATGCCGGTAAAGCAGGAGGCTTTTGATGCCTGCCTTCCGGAAGCGATCAAGGAGCTGAGTGATCCGATGTATGTCTCACTTTATCAGGCTTTTCTGGATACGCAGGAGAATTATACATTTTATACGGCTCCGCAGCTGGATTCCTATCTGGATCTGGAAACAAGGTTTGAAGAACTTGTCAGGAAAGTATTGTTAGTAAAGCGTCAGCAGTGCATAAACAAACCGGAAAATATAGATAAACTTGTCAAAGAGACATTAGCGGATTTCAAAGTGGCATACACACAATAATGTCTGACCGGATGAATCAGAAGAGGCGACGGGCGTATGAGGAAAAAGAGAAAAAATTTATGGAAAATCATAAAAGGAATAAGGAAACAAAGCATCTGTATGCAGCAAAGACTGATTGTTTACTGGTGTGTAGTGATTCTGACCCTTTTTTCGGCAGCAGTTCTGTTGATGAGTATTTTGGGAGTCATTCCGGGAATGGATTTGAAAGTAGGGGAAATGTTGTCTGCCCAGCAGAAAAATACGGTGTCTGCCATGACAGAGCAGACCGACATTATGATGGCGAGAAGCATTTCTCTATCAGAAGAAATCACAAAAGAGTTAAGTCAATACTTGACAGCCAATGGAAAAGCATTCTCCGATTTAAATGACAATCCTCAGTTAATTATGGATTTGGAGGCAGCTTTGTATTCTTCACTGAGATCAGCACTGGATGTGAAGTATTGCAGCGGAGTTTTTGTTATATTAAATGCAACGGTAAATACGGAAACGGAGTACGCAGACACATCACGCATGGGAATCTACCTGCGGCTGTCTGATTTAAAGGCAGTAAATACAAGCAAACAGCACGTGGTTTTTTTCAGGGGAAATGCTTATATTGCAAGGGCAGAGCAGGTACAGCTTCATAACCGTTGGAATTTAGAGTTTGATACATCTGCATTGTCAGGCTATGAACAGATCATGAAATTTAAAGGAAACCGGCTGGCAGAGAGCTGTCTGTGGACCGATCGGCTCAAACTGAAGGATACATGGGAAGATGTACAGCTTTTATATGTGCCGGTTTTAGACAGCACCGGAAAAGTGCGGGGTCTGTGTGGTATGGAGATGAGCAATCTATATTTCAGACTTTCCTATCCTATGGTAGAAGGATCCTGTGGAAATATGGTGACAGTAGTGGCTCCAATGGACGAAAAAGGGAAGATTTATCTGGATAAAGCAATGTTCGGGGACACAAAAGAAACTTATCTTTCCCCAACCGGAACGATGACCGTGAAGAATGGAAAGCATTATAACACTTATTCCGCTGCTTTCAGAAAGTATATAGGCAGGCATGAACTGCTTAACCTGAAAAGCTGCAATGGAATGCCGCTGGCGGTACTGACCTTGATGTCCGAAGCGAATTATGAAAAATTAACAGCAGAAAACAGAAGAGCCTGGATTACCGGTACGTTGATCTTTCTTTTTCTCCTGCTGCTTCTTTCCATCACTATGTCCAACCGTTTTGTAAAACCGATTTTGCGGAGTTTAAAAGCACTGCAGGATGATACGCTGACAGACGGGAATCTGTCGGGAATTTCAGAAGTGGATGCACTGGTTGATTTTATGCAGACAAAAAGAAATACAGAAAAACTGGAAAATGGTGGAATTCCTCCGAATATAGAAGAAATGCTTGAAGCATTTGCCTTGCGTGTGGAAACGCTGACTCCGGCAGAAAGAAAAGTTCTTCAGTATTATATTGAAGGATATACGATCCAGGAAATAGCTTCGCTGCTTTATATCAGTATTGGGACGGCGAGAAAGCATAATACAAACATGAACCGAAAACTGGGAATAACAGCCAGGGAAGAATTAATGCTTTACATAGACCTGTTTCGTAAATGCAATCAGCTGGATAAGCTGACATACACCCGGACAGAGTGAAAAAAGAGTCGTACAGACTCTTTTTTTTATTCCCGGATAAAAAATGAGAAATATCTATATATAGTTTTCGCAAAACAAAGAAAACAACATATAGTATACTAATCATTCGTATTTTGGAAAATCAGGCCAAAAATACGAATGGCGACCATATCATTTATTTTCTGGATCTGTTATGCTTTCATCACAGGAAAACGGAAAGCAAAACCAGACGAAACCAGAAAACAGAAAAGCAAACAAAACAAAAAAAGGAAGGAGAAATACTATGAAAAAGTATGAAATCTTAGGAGGAAATTTACCGGTTGTTGTATGTGAATTATCAGCAGGAGAATCCATGATCACAGAAAGCGGAAGCATGAGCTGGATGAGTCCGAATATGAAAATGGAGACAATTTCCGGAGGCGGAATGAAAAAAATGTTCGGCAGGCTGATGTCAGGTGATTCTATGTTTCAAAACAGATATACCGCAGAAGGTGCAGACGGAACGATTGCATTTGCATCAAGTTTTCCGGGAGCGATCAAAGCACTGGATATCAGAGACGGTCATTCTATGATCGTGCAGAAAAGTGCATTCCTTGCTTCAGAAGAAGGAGTGGAACTGTCCATGCATTTCCAGAAAAAGTTAGGAAAAGGGATGTTTGGCGGGGAAGGTTTCATTATGCAGAAACTGAGTGGAAATGGAACAGCATTTGTGGAAATTGACGGGCATGCCGTGGAGTATGAGTTGGATGCCGGACAGGAAATCCTGATCAGTACAGGGTATTTGGCGGCAATGGAAGAAACCTGCACAATGGATGTTGTAGCAGTAAAAGGCGTAAAAAATATGCTGGTCGGCGGAGAAGGCATTTTTAATACCGTTGTCAGAGGACCGGGTAAAGTGATCTTACAGACAATGCCGATCAGTAAGGTGGCAGAATTACTGACTCCGTTTTTTACAAAAAATAAGTAAGGGAAGGAGCGAGAGTTATGAAGAAAAAATGGAATTTATTATTTTTGTTTGCATTTATTGTCAGTATGATAACACTGGTCGGCTGTGGAAAAACAGCAGGAGAGGCAAGTCCGTATGAAGGAAAATGGATAGCAGTGTCCGCTCAGATGATAGGAATGTCTGTCAGTGTGGATGAAACCTTTGGGGGAGCTTTCGAATTTGAGGTAAAAAATGGCGGAAAAGTTTCTTTTTCAGTAGGAGAAGTTACCGGAAATGGAAAATGGTCTGCAAAAGATGACAAGTTTAGCTTAACTATCGAAGGAGAAGAAATGGTCGGAACCATCGGAGAAAACAACATTTCTTTTGACGATATGCTCGGAATGGGAGTAAAAGTGATTTTCGCAAAGGAAGGAACGGATGCCATGGATCCGGCTCGCTATCTGACAAAGGAAGAAAAAGTGGTCATAGGTGAGTGGGCTGCTGAAAGTGTGGAAGAACTTTTAGGAGACGGACCGCAGACATCTATGGAAGGCGTAGAGAATATCAGTGATGCACTGCGTCTTAACTTCAAAGATGACCGTAATGTAGCAGTTGTTTATAAAGGCGAGGAGATTGGGACATTCCCGTGGTCAGTTGCAATGGGCTACTGTATGATTGAATCCGAAAATCCGTCTCTTTCCGTAACGATCAATGACGATGATACTTTGAAAGTAGATTACAGCGATGACGAAGATTACTATACATTTCATTGTGTGAAAAGTGACAGTAAATAAATGAAAAAGACATAAATGGTGAAGGGAGGGAAGAGCCCATGAAAAAGAAAATGTGGTTTGTGCTGTGTATCATGACAAGTGTCCTGTTGACAACTGCCTGTGGAGAGAAAAAAGAACCTGGAGAAGAAAAAAAAGAAACAGCTGTGCAGACAGAAACAGCCGTGCAGACAGAAACAGAATCTGATCAGGACTTCCAGGGCAGGGAAAGTCTGAAACTTGGTTTATTTACCGTGTATTATCCGAAAGAATGGAAGTACGACAAAGAAAGAATGCAGGAAGATGATGATTACTCTTACGTCAGATTTTTTGACGGAGAAACAGCAGATGATTCCGGGAACAGCATTTATATAGAAGCAACAAAAGAAGATGCATATAAATACCGGAAGGGTCTGATTGCCTTCGGCGTGGATTTAAAGGAATATGCGGAAGGAAAAGCAGAAACTGTATCAATAGGGAATGTAGAATATGCGGTAATGCCGGAAAATGATTCCGGAAGGTGCACGTATATGTATCGCCATGAGCAGTCAGGTACGTCTTATGATATCAGAGTAGAAGGAGAGGTAGCAAGTGATTCTGTCAAAGAATTGCTGGAAGGCATTGTGATGGAATTAAAAGATGAAGGAAATGAAGACGCACCGTGGCCATGGGAGGGAGAGCCTGTTGAGCCTGTATTGACAGAACAGATGGTAGGTTTTTATACGATCGTTCCGGAATATATACCATTTAAAGAAGCACAGGGTGTCATGCAGATTATGGATCACCAGTTTGTAAAACATGACGATCAGGTATACCATTTGCTGGAGAATAAGCTGGATACTTACAAGTATTCAGAAAGTGGACTCGAATTTGTTTCCTCAATGGAACTGGAAAGAGATTGTGAATATCTCTCCGGGGACAACAGCGGAATGCTGTATCTTTCACCGGGAATCCAGGATGTGATTGGTGTAAAAGACGGCAAAAAGGTGCTTCAGACAACGATAGACGGCGATTTGAATATGCATCCGTCCGGAGAATGGGGAATCAGTTTCTGGGTGAACAGCGATACGCAGAAGATTGTGAATCAGGGCGGTAACCTGACAGCTGAACCGTGGATACTGACCGGATTAAATAAAGATGATGAACGCAAGGGACCATTTTCTATGATAGATGACGTCCAGATCACAAATGACCATATTATGGTTGCCGGTTCCATGGCTGCGGAAGACGGAGGCACAAAAATTATTGTCTATGATTATGAAGGCAATCAGCTTTTGGAATTAGGCGGAGCAGACATTGGTTCTCCAGACAGGCTTGGTTCCATCACAGGCATGGCAGAGACGGAAAATGGTTTTGTAGCGGCAGACGGAAATATGCGGAAAATACAATTCTGGGCAAAAGACGGAACCCATGTGGGTGCCATTTCTACAGATGATATATTTGGCGTTAGTTATCCATGGCTGGAAGATATGCAGCTTTTAGATGATGGCTCTCTTTTAATCCTGCTGACACAGCAGCGAGAGGACGGATCAGCAAATGAACTGATGTTTTTCAGACTAACAGGATTCTGAGAAAAGCAGAAAGATTATAATTATACTTTTTAGTGCAGTTGATTTTCAAAAGGAGGAAAAGAAGATGAAAAAGGGTAGAATATTGAGATTGATGTTCATTCTGGCAGTGACAACTATTATGATCGCTGCAACTGCAGTGGTTGCAAGTGCAGCGACAGTTAACAAAAATGATGCAGATTATAAGTATTCCAAGACATACGACAACGGTGTGAAGATATCCTTTACAACAGATGTTTTCGGCAAGAAGGTTGTTGACGACAGCGTTTTTTGCAGAATAGAGCTGCCAGATGGTGCAAACTATAAAGAATTTAGTGTCTCTAACGAAATCATTAAAAGTGGTAAAGCTTTCGTAGATTACACGCACCTAAGAGACAGATATCCAGGAGAAATCGAACAGAAGTGGGTGACCAATGGGAACGTTTCATACGGAATGATTGGATTAACAAGTGCAGGAGGCGGCCTGTACCTAGGAACCTTTAAGCTGAAAGTTTATGTAGAAACTCCAGATAAAGATGAAATGATAGAAGTTGCATTTCTCAGCGATTTCGCAGCTCGTCCAGTTGATATGAAGATTACTACGTATCCTAACAAATTCAATATCAACTCAATAAATGTAAGTGCTGCAGACAGCGGAAGAACTTCTCGTCTGGAAGTAGTTGGAGTAAACAAAAATTTTGCAACAATTATAAATGGCTGGAATGATGGCAAGTGCATTAAAGCAAAAGGAATGAAACCTAAAAAGAAATACACTTTCAAGTTCTATGGAAAACTAAAAGTAGATAATCCTGCTCTTGATGCACCTGACGGTATAACTGTTGAGGGAAATCCGGCGGTATTCAAAAATGTTGAAATGGGACCTGCAGTAAAACCGGTAATCAAGTCCATAAAAGTTTCAAATGTAAAGGTAACAAAGTATTTCAATTACAGCGAGTGGAGATATAAATATAAGACAAAGTTCACAGTTACCGTAACTCTTGGCAAGAAGCCAAAAGGTGCCAAGGGTATTCAGTTGACAACAACTGTTCAGGGAATTTCCTCATATAAGACAATTAAAGGAAAAAAGAACACCTTCACAGCGAATTTTAATTGGGATGCACCGGTAAGCTTAAAGGGCAGAACAGCAAGCTTCAAGGTTAAGACTTACAACAATGCCAAGTACAAAGCTTACAGCTATGACTCAAAGCCTAAGAAGTTAAAGATCAAATAGGCATAGTATACAGATTTACCGGAAATATGTCATCTGATGTGAAAGTCACAGTTATGGAAAAATGTCAGTAAAAATTCCTATGGAAAAAATAAAACATATATTCCATAGAAGAAAAGTAAGAGAACGAATATAATGATCCCAAGTTGTTTGAAGGAGGAGATCATTATGAGTAGTCAAAGAAAGGCAGAAGCTGCGACATCAGAGAATATCGTAACAACAGAGACCTCCAGTCTGAGTGATCTTTGGAAAAAAGAGGATTGGCTGGCAGTATGGATCGGATTTATCATCATCGCAGTCGGTGCTGTGGCCGTGATCACAGGAGCATTTGATTTTAACGCTGCAAAATTCAGCACCTGGGGTCATGGAACAAGTTTTTTTGAACAGGTAAACGCAGGATTTTTCGGAAAACTGATTCTGACAGTGGCTGTACTTGGAGTACTGTTTACTGTTGGAAACCACCTGAAGGGATTATCCGTTAAAAAATACCTTCCGGCATTTCTGGGACTGTTTCTTCTGGCAGTTCTGGTAAGATTTATCAGTGCCGAATATACCTTGAACCGCTACTTGGAATGGGCATTTTTTGCAATCCTGATCGGAATTCTGGTATCCAACACCATCGGAGTACCGGCATGGCTGAAGCCGGCGATCCAGACAGAATTTTATATCAAAGTCGGACTGGTGATCATGGGATTTTCCGTACTGTTTTCCAATATTGTTAATTTTGGACTTTACGGACTGGGGATTGCATGGATCGTAACACCGATTGTCATTCTTTTCATGTGGTGGTTCGGAACCAGGGTTTTAAAAATTGACAATAAACCGTTTGTCATTACCCTGGCAACCGCAACCTCTGTGTGCGGAACGTCCGCAGCGATCGCAGTCGGAGCAGCAAGTAAAGCAAAGAAAAATGACCTTTCACTTACTGTATCTATATCAATCATTTTTACAGTACTGATGATGGTATTTGAGCCGGTGCTGATCCGTGTAACTGGTCTTGGAGAGCTGATAGGCGGTGCCCTGATCGGTGGTACTGTCGATTCAACCGGAGCAGTAACAGTAGCAGGTACTGCACTTGGTGAAACAGCACAGACGGCTGCAGTCCTTGTAAAATCCATCCAGAATATCCTGATCGGATTTATCGCATTTGCAGTTGCAGTATTTTTTGCAACAAAAGTTGAAAATAACGGAGAAAACAGCAGAAAAATCGGGGTATCCGAAATCTGGTACAGACTTCCGAAATTTATCCTTGGATTTTTTGCCGCTTCCTTAATTGCATCTTTTATAGCAGTTCCGGCATTCGGAAAAGAGACGGTTTCATCCATCAACAGTGTACTGGATCAGTATAAAAACTGGGCATTTGTTCTGGCATTTACAAGTATCGGACTGGAAACAAATTTCCGTGAGATCAAAGAACAGTTCCAGGGAGGAAAACCACTGACACTTTATGTGGTTGGACAGTTGTTTAACATTGTTCTGACTTTTGCGGCAGTATATCTGCTGCTGAGCGGAAAATTTTTCCCACTGCCAAATCTGGTATTATAAGGAGATGCAGGGCTATGAAGAAAAACACAGGAAAAAAGAAAAATCTGTTTTCGATGGTAAATTATACCGTTCTGGTGCTGACGGTCATTGCAGCCGTTTATATCATGGCAAATGGTCTGGGACTGATCGACAGCCTGGACTTTGGAGCAGGGGCATATTATTATGCGGATATTCCTCAGTTTGCAAAATATGTAGATGGATCCGGCTACACATCACCGGTTTCCATGTGGGTGCTCATTGCACTGTTCCTGATCTGGGGATTCTTCATGTATAAACTCTGGGGATGGATTGAGAAAAAAGATAAGTAAAAATAAAACCTGATAAAAAGCCTGCCGCAGAGGATGCGGCGGGCTTTTTCATTCGGTATTCCTGCTGCACTATCATCTTATACTTGTGGTTAAGTACCGCAGCCAGGTTTTTGATGATACTGTTTCCGGCAGGGCAAAAGAGATCTTTGAGTATATTGCCCCAAATTACAATATCACTCTTGAAGAATGAAATCACGACAAAGACCATGTACATATACTTTTCAGGGCACACCCAAATACGGAAATAAGCAAGTTCATAAATGCATATAAAAGTGCAAGCAGCAGGCTTCTTAAGAAGGAATTTCCGCAGATACGGCAAAAGTTGTGGAAAGAACGTTTCTGGAGCCAGAATTTTTTCAAACAGCCAACAACAGGTTTCCCAAGGTTCAAATCCAAAAAGCGTAATAAAAGCAGCTATTCAACGATCTGCATCAATGGGAACATAACCATATCGAATGGATACAGACTGAGATCTGTGACAGTAAGCCAGACACCAGGGGGAAAATCAAGGCCATGGATCCTCTGGATGAGCGTACCGTATGCATTATCGGCCATTCTTTTATTTACTGTGCCGCATACGATGGGAATGGTTCAGTCAGTCTATATTTTTGTAACTTATAACTTCTGTACAACCGTGTGCTACACAGAGATCAATCTCCCGTACGGCAGTCTTTCGGTGATGATGACCCGTGTATCTTCCGAAAGAGATATGCTCAGCGTAGTGAGGATGGGGCTTTCTCCGCTGGGCAAGATCATCGCAGTTACCTGCACGACACCGCTTGTTAAACTGTTTGGAAACGATCAGGCAGCATTGGTAAAAAATATGATGATATGGGCAGTGATCGCACTGATCCTGCTGCTGATCTGCTTTATCAACTGCAAAGAGACCGTAGTGATCGCAGGAAAAGAAAAGGCAGAGAAAGTACCGGTTGGAAAAGGACTGAAACTTCTGGTGATAAACCAGTATTTCTGGGCAGTACTTCTGCTGTGGATGTTCCAAAGTGTCTTTTTCAGCGTATCCGGAACGATTCTTCCATATTATTGCAAATACATCTTCAAAAACGATACCTGGCTTTACAGTGCACTGTATCTTGCAGAAATTCTTACAATGGTAGTCTGTATATTCCTCTGTGCACCGCTGATTCGGAAATTCGGAAAAAGAAATATCGCACTTGCAGGAAGCTGCATTGCACTCGGAGGACAGCTTTTGTTTTTCCTCAATCCGTACAGCCTGCCGTGGACCGTTATGAGCTGTCTGGCAAGGGCAGTCGGACTTGCACCGCTTAATGCGGTTGTCTTCGGTATGATCGGAGATGTTGTAGAATTTGGGCAGTGGAAAACACATGTCCGCCAGAAAAGCCTAATCTTTGCAGTCGGTTCGATCGGAACAAAAGTAGGAGCCGGCGTCGCTTCCGCAGCGATGACAGTACTGATGTCTTTTGCAGGATACATCAGTACCTCTTCCGGAATGGCAACACAGCCGCAGAGTGCCCTGAATATGATCATTCAGATCTATAAATTTGGATCTCTTATCGTGGCAGGCGGTGTTCTGATCGTGCTTCTGTTCTATAAGCTGGATAAGAAATATGCAGACATTATGAAAGAACTTATCGACAGAGAGGCAAGAGGTGAATTATAAGAAAAAATACAATCGTTACGATCAGTCGCCAGTATGGCAGCGGCGGCAGAAAAGATCGGAAAGGCAGACCTGGATGTGGAAAGCATTCTCGATGAGGCCTATAAAGTGCCGGGCGGCATGGATATTTTCAGCGGCCTTTCCTTTGGCGGCGATGTGATACCGGATTACAACAAAATGTACCGGGAGCAGGCAACACTGATCCGAAAACTTGCACAGTTATCCGGAGGAGTTTTCCTTGGAAGATGTGCAGATGCGGTGCTGGCAGATCAGAAAGACTGCTATCATATTTTTATCTACGCATCGAATGAATTTCGCAAAAAAAGAAGTCATGATTTCTACGGTGATATGACGCTGAAAGAAATGGAGCTGGAAGATGCAGCAGAGCTGATCCTGCAGTATATCGAGCGGGTGCAGAAATAAAAACATAACCTATCTTACCTTTAAACACACGGAAAATAATCGGAAGTGAGAAGTTTACAGACTCTCACTTTCGGTTATTTTTTCTTATAAAGAAAAAACTCCCCCCTTCAAAATAACAACTTGTTTTTAAGACAATATAGATAAATAAGGTGAGAGGAGGGTCAAAAATCGCTGTATTTACAAAAACTGTCTGAGAATGAGAGGTGTGTATGAGTCGGGATATTACATTTATTCCTCTGGGAGGAGGACAAAGCGTGGGGGCGAGCTGTTACTATCTGCAGATTGGCGATACGAAGGTGATCCTGGATGCAGGAACGGGAATGAAAGAGGGAATGGAATTTGAACCAAAGTTCCACAGTCTGCTTACTTCTCCGTTTTTGCAGTCCATGAATCAGATCAGTCAGATTTTTATTTCGCATGCCCATGCAGATCATGTGGGATATCTACTGAGGCTGATGAAACAAAGTACCTATGCCAATGTCTGTATGACAGAGATTACAAAGACACTGGCAGAATATCAGCTCTATGACCGGATGTTTATCGGAAATAACGTACAGAATGAGAAAGAGAGGCTGGCAGCAAAAAGTCTGTTTGACCGGATCACTCCGGTTAGTTTTATGAAGACCATGGATTTTGGAAGCTATAAGGTTACTTTTTATCCGGCGGGGCACATTCCAGGGGCAATGATGATGCTGTTTCAGATCGGAAGGAGAAAGATTTTGTATACCGGGGATTATTCTCTGAACGATACGGCACTGACGCAGGGCTGTACGATCCCGGAAGAAAACATAGATACCGTGATCCTGTGCGGACTTCATGCAAAGCACCCGGATTATAGGAAAAATCCAGAAGCCGCTTTTAAACAGACCGATTATATTCTGCGGGCGGTGAAAAAAGACGGCCGATCTGTTTTGTGTCAGATACCACAGCTCAGCAAAGGGGTGGAATTTCTGAAAATACTGAACGACTGGAATGTATCCGGAGTGCCCATCTATCTGGATCCGTCCGTTATGAACATGGTGCAGAAAATGGAACGGCTTTCCGTGCCAATTTTAAATCAATATAACAAGATCATGGGGATGACAAAACCGGAAGAACCGCATATTTATCTTACTTCCTGCCGAAACAGGAGGTGGGAATGGCAGTACCAGACCGTCAAAGTGGATTTCTCTCTGCATGAGGATTTTGAAGAAATGAAGCTGTTTTTAAGAAAAATAAATCCAAGACAGGCCGTTGTCGTTCACTGCGAAAAAGAACATTCGGTATTTGAACATACGATCGAACAGGAGATGATGTCTGACGGCGAGAGCAGGACGCAGTTCATTTTCGCAGAAGAAGGAGAAATCTACAAACTTTAGAACAAAGCAATTCAAATCTACAACAGCCGAAAATGGCAGAAAAGAGGAAGGTATGATAAACACAAAAGACCCAAAAGTAAAAGAGATCATGGATGGGATGCATGAAGCAATGCTGCGAAAGATCAAAAGAGGAAGTCAGGTAAAAGAAGAGATCGTTAGGGAAAACAGGATATTTTCTCTGATCTGCGAGGATTTTGATGTGGATCCTACTGGGATCGCTGTTCGGATGAACCACAGGTACGGCTATGATATGACCGGAAATGAAGTGATCCAGATATTACGAGGTCGGAGAATGGCAAATCCGCGTGAGCGAAAAGAGCTGTTTTTGTGGGCAGACCGCATCGCTGCATTTTTTGCGGGAGCCATGCAGGGAAAAGCAGAGCAGTATCAGAAGTTTGAAAAAACACGCAGAGAACCGGCTTTGAAAAACGGCAAAAAGCATGATTCGCAGGAACGGATCGCCAATATTATGATCTATAAAAAGTATCCGGAAATCGATGCTTTTGATGACACAGGCAGTCTGCATCTACTGGGAAATACACTGGCAAGATATCTGTTTTATGACATTTCGGATGTGGTCGGTGAGACATATGATTTTCCGCAGGCGAAAGACGGCAGAAAAAAGACAGAAGTAAGGGAAACTGGAAAAAAACTGTCGTACGAACAGGCACTGCGAAGAGTTGCATCTCTGGAAAAATCACTGGAGAGAACCAACATCATGCTCCAGGATCTGCAGGATGAATTTGAAGAACAGCTGGAGAGCAGTAAAGTGAAAGAGCTCGCAGAATTTTTTGCAAAGTTAAATTCCGAAAAATACGGCTGTATCCTAGATGAGCTTCTGGTGGTCCGAAAAGGAGTCGATCAGCTTCGAAAAGATAATTATGAACTGCCAATAGAGATCAATGGACTTCTGATCATGGTGAAAAAGCTGATTCAGTTTGTGCGTGACAACCACATTGAACCAATGATGCGGATCGGTATGGTCTGTGAAGTCGTTGCGGCAGATATTGAATTTTACAATTACGAAGGCTCGCCTTTTGCAGATCCGAAAGAGAAAAAGAAGGTTCGGGTGGTATCGCCGGGGTGGGTATACAAAGATAAAGAATTGCAGATTTCAAGACCGAAGGTAAAGGAGGAAAAATGATGAGTACGTTTCGAATGGAAGAACATAATGATTTGTGTGTTGGAATTGACCTGGGAACAACAAATTCTGTTCTGGCAACCATCAATGAAAAACCAAATGGAGATATCGTGAGCAAGGTGGTAGATATATCGCGGGCAGTGGATATGTACAATGCTGTTTCCGGGGAAGCGAAACTTACCACAACCAAAAAACCGACCCTTTCGTCCTGCGTGTATTACCGGCAGGAAAGAAATTATGCTCCGCTGGTCGGAGATTTTGCAAAAATGCAGTATCCACTGCGTCCGCATCTGGTTGCAAAATCGATCAAAAGCCAGATGGGAAGACCACAGGCAGAAGGACTGGCACCGGATATCCCGGACAAAACACCGGCAGAGATCTCCGCACAGATCCTGAAACACCTGTTAAAAGAAGCCTCAAAAGTATACCGCTGTAATATCACCGATGCAGTCATTACCGTACCGGCCAATTTTGACTCTGCCATGTGCAAGGCAACAAAAGATGCGGCAGAGATGGCGGGCATCAAAGTAAAAAATGAAGATGGAAGCGAAAGGCCGGTTTTATTATCCGAACCAAATGCCGTGATCTATGACCTGATCAATCAGATCCACAACGGGGAAATTCCAGACCGGATCCTGGATCTGAGAGAGAAAAAGCGAGTGCTTGTCTTTGATCTTGGCGGAGGTACGCTGGATATCACCATACACGAAATAAGACGACGCCAAGAAAACAGCAGCGTGTTAAAGGTGGATGAGATTGCGACAAACCGTTATACGCTGCTTGGCGGTGATGACTTTGACGAAGAGCTTGCAAAAGCAATGTATGCAAGATATCTGAAGAGTTATGAAGGTCATCCGGAGGCTGTTGCAAAACTTCGAAAAGAAGAAAAGGCCATTATGTCGCAGCTGCGAGTGTACGGCGAAACGCTGAAGCTGGATCTGAATGAGCAGTGCAGCAGTGATTATACTTCCGGATGGGATGATCCGGATGAAGAAACCGGTCTCTCGGCCGGCGGAAGTATGGGAGGGATCGGCTATTCCTATGATGATACTTTCAAAAAAGAAGAAGTGGAAAAAATCCTGTCCGTTTTTATGGCACCAGAGTTAAGCTATGATGATTACAAAAGGATCGAAACGATAACAGATACCAGAAATATTATTTATCCGATCCTGGATGTATTGCGAAAAGCTTCGGAAAAACTTGGTGTTCCGGATGTTACAGTAGATGCTGTGATCGTAAACGGAGGAATGTCAAAGTTTTATATGGTGAACGATCGCCTGAAAGAATTTTTCGGATTTGAACCGATCGTGGCACTGGATCCGGATCAGGCAGTAGCCAGAGGTGCGGCGGTATATCATTACTATCTGCACAAATACGAAGAGATGAAGGATGATATGCGGCTTTTGGGTCAGGAGGCATCCAAAGTGGAAAACCGGACTCAGATGCCGATCCAGTGGGGAAATAATATCCTCAATGACTGCCTGTATCTTGGAGTGAAAAACGGTGCAGTCCACGAGATCATCCCTACCGGAGCGGAACTGCCGTATACTTCTTCTGTCATGACCGGATTTCGGATTGAAGCAGGGCAGAACAAAGTTGCAATCCCGGTCAAGAGCCGGAATCTTGACGGCACTTACCGTATTATTGCAAACGGCAATATTTCCTTCCGTCAGAAATATCCTGACGGTGCATACGTTGCCTTTAAAGTCCACATGGGAAGCAATAAAGTCATCACAATGAAAGCATGGACAAGTAAGGACCGGGAAGGTACACAGAAAATCGAAGAAGGATATGCAGAAATTGTGATCGCAGATGGCGGGAACTCGAAGGTAAAAACAAAAATCGTAGCACCGACCGGAAGCAGATTACAGCCCAAAGAAGAGATCAATAATATCATTCAGCTGTGTAAAAATTATGAAAAGTCCAAAAACACACAGATGCGGAGCAAGAGTGCCAAAAGAATCGCTTCCGCTGTTTTCAGCATCTGCAATGCGGGAAATCTGGAAGAATTTGCACCGGTCATTCTGGAAGCATTACGGAGTGTTTCGTCCGAAGAAGCAAGACAGAGAATGTTTGTGATCGCAAGAAAGCTGGGGGATTCCTGGAGTGATCCACAGAAACGCAAACTGGCAGCCATATGCATAAATCAGCTCGGAACGGATCTTCGGGGATTTTCCATGGGCAGCGGTCCGCGAGTTTCTACCAACATTCAGGCAATCCATGCCATGAGTATCTGTGCAGATAAAGAACAGCTCCAAAAACTCTCATCGCTGCACAAATGTTCCCGATATCTACAGGCCTGCCTCTACACACATGCAAAAACAAAGACAGAGATTGCGTGGCTGAAAGAAGAGTTTGAGGAGGACGTCAGAAAGAGCGTGAACGGGTACGGAAGTAATATCCAGTTCAGTTCCTATGCCATCGGTGTTGCACTGAAAAATGAGGCAGATCAGGAGAATATTCTCTCGGCGGCAGAAAGAGGGAAGATCGTTGGAAAGATGTGTCATGTGATCTCTGCCGGAAAACTTTCAGCGGACGAGCTGACCTGTTGTATTCTTGCTCTTGGATGGCTCTGTGATCAGCGTGAAAAAAGCTCCGGTATCGATGAAAAAATCTTGAAAGAGGCATATGAACTGATCCGGAATCTGGAAGATTTCTATTCGACACTGATCATCCTGAGACAGGATAAATCCCGCACCGTTGCAATGAAACTGTTAAGCGGAGATGCCTTAAATGAAGACGAGGAGCAGTTCATGCTGACAAAGCTGGAAAGATAGCGGAAATCCAGGTAACTTTAAATTTACAACCACCCATCCAGTGTGATAAAATGTGAAAGAATTATGATAAAAAATGTCGAAAACAGGAAAATTTCAATGAATCATAGAAGAGAGGAAGCACAAATGATCACTGTAAAAACTTATCGAGGACATATTCGCAACTGGAAGGAACTCTGTGCAGAGCTGGAGGTTGATCCGGCTCTGCCAAGAGCAGAAAAAGAGCAGGAGATCCTGACGAAAGCATACCAGAAATGGGGAGGCGAGATGGCAGACCATATCTATGGTATGTTTGCTTTTGCCCTGTGGGATGAAGAAGAGAAAAAACTGTTCTGCTTAAGAGATCAGTTCGGAACCAAGCCGTTCTATTATTATCAGACAGAAGACGGCGAACTTTTGTACGGCACGATGATCCGTGACATCATCGGACAGCCGGGATTCAAAAAAGAGCTGAACGAAGAGATGCTCCAGATCTACATGAGCCTGACCTATGTGGCCGGTGAGGATACGTTCTTCAAAGGTCTGAAAAAGCTGATGCCGGGACGTTATCTGATCTGGAAGGATGGAAAAGTGGAAATTCACAGATACTGGACTCCAAAGTTTCAGCCGGACGAGAGCAAATCTCTGGAAGACTGGGCAGATGAGATCCATTCTACGCTGAAATCCATCATGCCGGAAGTAAAGACAGAGGACGAAACCGTAGAATCTTTCCTGTCAAGTGGGGTGGATTCTTCCTATGTACTGGCAATGTCAGATGCAAAGATGTCCGATTCCTGCGGTTATGATGAAGAACGATTTGATGAGTCACGTCTTGCAAAAAAGACAGCGGAACTTCTCGGAAGAGAACATTCTGTCTGCAAGATCACACCACAGCAGTATTTTGATATCGTACCATATGTTATGTACAATATGGAGCAGCCTCTTGGCGATGCCTCCGCGATCGTATTTACCATTGCCTGCAATGCGACCGCAGAACACACAAAGATCTGCTATTCCGGAGAAGGTGCGGATGAATTCTTCGGCGGCTATAATATGTACCGCAATGCAGAACGTTACGGCGAAAATCTGAAGACATTCTATGTCGGCAACACAAACATCATGAAAGAAGATGAAAAGAAGAAAATCCTTAAACACTACAATCCGGAAGTTCTCCCGATCAATCTGACCCATGAGATCTACAAAGAGACCGAAGGCCTCGATCCGCTCACAAAGATGTCCGATGTCGATATCCAGATCTGGCTGGAAGGCGATATCTATCTGAATGTAGATAAGATGAGTACCGCAGCAGGACTGGAGATCCGCATGCCGCTGACAGACCGCAGGATCTTTGATATTGCATCGAGAATGCCGTCCCGTTTCAAAGTCAACGAAGAGCAGAACAAAGTGGCATTCCGTACCGCAGCAGCAAAGGTACTTCCGGATGAGATCGCATTCCGTAAGAAGCTTGGATTTATCGTGCCGATCCGTATCTGGATGGCAGATGCAAGATACAATCAGGATGTACAGCGTCTGTTCCACAGTGAGATCGCAGAGAAATTCTTTGATGTAGATGCGATCAATGCGATTTTCGATGACTATGTAGGAGGCAATTCCGATAACTGGAGAAAAGTATGGACGATCTATACCTTCCTGGTATGGTATGAAGAATATTTTATAAAAAGATAATTCTTAAATAACATTTTCCCCCTTTCTTCTGGTAAAAGCAGAAATGATAAGCTGGTTTTATCAGAGAAAGGGGGATTTTTTATGTCTGAAGAGAAAATAAAAGACAGAAGTACACTTGGAAAAGAAGAATTTATGGAGAAGTATGCGATCGGGGCAATCCTTTCCATGAGCTGTTACCGGGTATTCCTTTTTCGCCCTATGGGAATTTTTTCTGCTATGGAATCCAAGGTCGTGCTCTGGGCATTTGTGATTGTGTGTGCATTTGCTGCAAGATATCTGTTTTTTGAATATCGCAGAACCGAAGAAACAGTTGTAGCTTCCCTGATGCTTGCCTATGGCCTTTATACGATGTGGGCATATTCAGCCTTTATCCATACTGTTTTGCGGCTGATTGGCTGTCTCTGCGTGGTTGAAACGATTTTTATTTTTGCACATTATATTAAGCTGGAAAAGAAAAGCCCCCGGAAAAAGAGAGGCAGTATGACCAGATTTTATATGCTGTATACCGATATGCTGGAGATGGCTGCCCTGGCGATGATAATGCTTATGATCGCTGTGCTGGTGATGAAGAACTGGCAGCCGGGCGTATCTGCCCTGCGTTCCCTGATCCAGACAAGGTTTGCAGGTGAGCAGCAGGAGCAGACCATCGCAGGCAATATCGAAACGCTGACCAGACTTCAGGAAGAGGAGTGGAAAATAGTGACGGATGAGGAAAAGATGGATGTATTGCAGACGGTAACAAACATCGAAGGGCGTTATCTTGGGATCCCGAACAAACTGACGGTGGAAGCAAAAGAGCTGCTGGATACGACGCTGGCAAGTTACCTGGATGAAACGCATACGCTTTACATAAATGAAGATTTCCTGAGTGGAGGTCCGGCAAAAGAGGTTCTTACTGCCTGCTGTCACGAGGTTTATCATGCTTATCAGCACAGAATCGTAGATGCATATCATCATGCAGACGAAAGAGAGAAGGATCTTCAGATCTATCGGAAGGCTCTTTTATACAGCAAAGAATTTGAAAATTATACAAGCGGAACCGAAAATTACTTTACTTATTACACGCAGCAGTGTGAGATTGACGCAAGGAGTTATGCTGCGTCTGCCGCGGATGATTACATGGAAAGAATCGCAGAATATCTGGAAGAATAAAAGCCAAAAGACTGTAAAAATATGGTGCAGGAAGGAGGGGTGTGTTATAATAAAAAACAGGAAAAAACAGAGCGAAAAATGAAGGAGGAACTACCATGGAGGCAAAATTTGAGTATACTCAGAACCTGAAAAAGATTTTTGATACCAGAACAGAAAAACTGCAGAGCTATTACAGCAGAGAAGATATCACAGAGGCAAGGAACGAATATATCCAGGCACCGGCCGATGCAAAACAGTTTCGCTGGAAGGATCTTGAGAGAATGTGCAAGGCCAGAAAAATTGATCAGAATCAGGTGATTGAGGACGAAACATTGCTGGAGAAGATCCCGACAAGAGAAGAGATGAAAAAGGAACTGCTGCAGATCTTTGTCGAAATGTATTCTGAATTTCCGAAAACCTCAAATATTATGGAGCGGATCGTTCGCTGTCTGGCACCGGAATATGAAAATGATACGGTCAGACTGGCGATCCTGAAAAAATTTCTGGATGGTTCGGGGGAAAACTTTAAAAGTTTTCATGTTGCAGGTCTTAAAAAGCACAGAGAAAAACTGGATGATTCCATTTTTGAAGGTGAGAAAAAAGTCGTCCTTAGCCAGGGAGAAATACTTTCACTGATTGCAGACCGCATGGTAAAGTATCGTGATAATGCAGAACTGAACTTTGCAGAACTGGAACTTCAGGAGACTACAGCGGCGATGCTGGCGAAATGGCTGGAAAACCATGATATTGCCTGCACAGGTCTGTCAGATTCGGATAAAGTACTGGCTGCCGTGAAAGCTATGAAAGAGGATAAGATTGAAGAAAAAGAAGTGGAGGAACAGAAAGAACTGATCAGCCAGATTGAAAAAGAATTTAAAGTACAGTTAAAAAAAGTCCCGCGTACTTTAAAAAACGGAAGAGAAGGAACTGCCGCAGAATTGTATACACAGGCGAGAAAAGATAAATTAAAAGCAAAAACAGAAAAAGCGGAGAAATCGGGGGTGGATCAGGAGCTGCTTGCTATGTGCAATGATCTCGCAGAAGGTAATTTCAGAGTGACCGGTAAAACCAAAGTTTACCTTTATTATTTTGCTTTTATGTTTGGCATGACACTGCCGCTGGAGGGAAAAGAGTGCCCGGATGAGAAAAATCTTGCCAAAAACCTGTTCCAGGATTTTTACTGTGATAATCTGCTGCGTACGCTGGAAGGAATTTATGTAGATGAAAGCAAAAAAACCCAGATCGAAAAAGAGCCGACAGGGGAAGGAATCAATTATAAAAATTTTGCAGAAGCAATTTATTTATATTATCTCTGTCGTGATGATCTGGCTATGTGTCCCGGTGAAAAAATCGATGCGGCAGAAGATGCGATAGCGAAATGTATGAAGCTTGCAAAGAACGTGCAGAAAAAGGAAGATCCGTCAGAAGAATGGAGAAAAAAATCTCAGGAGTATACAGCAGTTTACCGTGATCACTTTTTAACTGGTCTGCTGAATAAAACGCCGGATGAAGTCCCGGAATATATTGTGAAAAATTATATTGTCATACCGGAAAATAAGAAAAATCCGCAGAGAATACAGATCGAATCAGAAGAAAGAACGGCGAAAAAGTCTATGATTGAGATCATAGAACAGCTTGATCTGGCTTATTGGGAGCAGAAATGGGACTACAATGATATCAAACAGTTTCTGGAAATGGAAAAGAGTTCAAAAAAAGAAAGAGAAAAATTAGAAGATCAGATGAAAGAAGAATTTCTTTCGGATCAAAACAGAGCTTTTGATGATGTTGTTTTTCAATGGGATATCAGTCTGGAATTTGAAAAGAACTTTCCGAACAAAACAGAAATACTTTCCATTCTGAAAAAGATAGAAGAACGTTTAAACAGAACGACAGATCCATTTCAGAGAGTATGGAGAGATCGTGTTCTCAGTGTTCTGCATATCCTGGCACGTCCGCAGGAGCGGACAAATAAACAATCACTGATAGCCTTTGCAGATTCGCCGGAATATTTTTCCAAGAGTATGCTGCAGACAAGACTTGAAAAACTTGGCATCGTGTCTGAAGGAAGTCAGATCCTGGATGCACTGAAAATGCTCTCGGATATGGGATATGATATTGTAAGAAAAGAAAAAGGAACAGTATATTATTCATTAGGAAAACGTGCCTATGATGACGAAATGCTGCAGAAATTTCTTACAAAGTGTCAGAAGATCTATTATGATATTACAGATGAGGACCGAGCGTTATTTTTAAAAGCGATGCTCAGGAAGCATAAGATCACAAGATCCGAATTGTTATCCTGGCATTTCAGTGTTTATTGTTCTAATCTGGATATTAATCTGGATAGTGAAACAGAGTATGAGAAGCTAAATGATTTTCCGGCAATTCTGCTGGATTATCAAAACGCTATTAATCCAATTCTGATAGAGGCACGTTATCAGCCGCTGAATGAAAAAAATATTCTGGATATCTATGTGATGGTCACTTTATATTTTTATACGCTCAGAAGACAGGAGCCGGAAGACGAAGAAATGTAAAAATCTCCCCCTTTTAAAAACGCAATCAGGAACGCTTATACTTTGAATAATCAAAGAATAAAAACTTTGATGGTGGAAAATAAAAGGGGGACGAACATTGAAAGTTTACAGATTCACAAAAACAGGACAGTATCATCAGATGCTGGGAAAAGAAAATCAGGATTATATATGCAGTCTGGAGAACGGAAAAATTCTTGCGATCATGCTTGCAGACGGGGCGACCGGATGCCGGAAAGGTATGGAGGGTGCAAAGCTGGCATGTGAGGCGGTCAGCCGGGTGATCGAGACAGAAGGAAATACGTTTTTCAAATATCCGGAGAAAAAAGCAGCGTATCTGTTGACGGAGCAGATTCTTTACTGGATCGAGCAGCACAAGGGAAAAGAAGATCTTACGGAGTACGGAAGTACTTTTCTGCTGGTACTTATGGAAAAGAAGACAGGAGAGAGTGTTCTGGTCAACCTCGGCGACGGGGCAGCCATTTCTGAAAAAGACCATAGACTGCAATATCTGATGGAGCCAAGAAGAATAAACGGAGACACCTGTCTGACAACGACAAAAGGTGCAGAGCAGGTTATGGAGATAGAAACAAAGCGGATTGCCCTGGGGGAATGTGTGATCCTGGGATCAGATGGTTTTCTGGAGATGACCACGGATGAGCAAATCTATGAAGCATTAAAAGAACGAAATCTGGAACAATTAAATCAAAAATTGCAGGATGCGAAAAATATGGATGACTGCAGTTATATCGCATTTGTCCGTGAAAAAGAGTGACGAGGAGGAAAAAATGACAGAAACAGGCAGAAATTATCTGAGTGGATCGCTTTTTCTGTCCGGTGTCCGGGATGGAAATGCAGCAGAAAAGTATACGATCCGATCAGTCATAGGTGAAGGAGGTTCCAGTGTATGCTATGAGGCGATCAGGACAAAAGATAATGTAACGGAGACGGGAAAGCTGAAAGAGTTTTATCCGGTGGATGCGGTGATCGGAAAAAAAGAATGGTATTATTCACTGGAGCGACTTTCCAATGGACAGCTGGTTCCATGTGCCGGAACGATCCGCAAATTTGATGAGATGTGTCAGGAATATCTGGACACGTATCGACTGCTGAGAAAAGTGATCGCAGACAACCCGCAGAATGAAGTCCTGAAAAGTTACATTCAGTATGGAGAAATCCTGTATGGGTGCAACGAGCAGGATGAGAGAAGGGCGACCGTGTACATCTGGTCACCGGGCGTTGCCGGCAAGGGATTTGATGTCTATCTGGAAGAAATGAAAAAAAATTCGAGAACAAGACCGGAAGAACATCTGAGAGAAATTCTGATGGTGATCGCTTCGCTGACGGACTGTATGAAAGCATTGCATACGGCAGGACTGATGCATCTTGATATAAAACCTTCCAATTTTCTGCTTCAGTATGACAGTGATTTTAAAATCCGACCGGACAGTATATCGATGTTTGATATCAATACGCTGCGTTCCATAAACAGTAAATTCGGTACGATGGCAGGGACCGAGGGATATTGTGCACCGGAAGTGATGCGGGGAAATGCAGATAACCGTTCAGATATTTATTCGATCGGAGCCATGCTGTTCCAGGCACTGGTGATCTGCAAAGAGATCCCAAAAGGATTGTATCAAAACAGTTATTACAAAAACATCACGCAGCTGATCAGCCATTCTGAATTGTTCCAGGCTTCTAAGATCAATGCCGATTCCAGACTGATGTCAGATATATGCAAAATCCTGCAAAAGTGTCTGGCGGTAAATCCACGAAAAAGATATACGGCGTGTTCCGAACTGAAAAAGGATCTGGATAATGCCATCAGCAGACTGGAAAACATGATTCGCGGAAGAGTCAAAACGAGAGAAAAAAATCTGGCAGAACCGACGGCAGCGATACAGAAGCTTCTGTATGAACATCCGCTTTATGAGGCAGCCAGAGAAGATGCAAAAGATATCCATGTTCTGGCAATCGGTTCGGAGATTTATGTGCAGAAATTTATAGACTTATGTATGCAGGTCGGGCAAATGTCAGAGAAGCATCTGCACGTCACGGTGGCTTCCGAAGAGGCGGAAAAAGATCAGGAATCCTACCTTGTTTTCCGACCGGAATTAAGTACTTTTGTCGATGTGAACGGTTCGCTTGAAGGGAAAGAAGAGAGTGCCTATGCAGCTTTGGAATTTCAGGATATTACCGAGACACCGGATGGCAGGAATGAAAAGCTGAAATTTAACGAATCAGCCGCTCAAAATGCGGAGATTATCCATAATCTGACAGAAAAAGCAAAAGCACAGGGAAAGTGTTACCAGTATATTTTTATCGATCTTGGAAATAATAAACGGAACCAGTTGGTTGCAGAGCTTTATGCAGAAGAAGTACAGGATGCCTGCCCGGTGTGCTACATCAGTGAAACGCGGGGAAAGCGAAAGAAAAAAACACCGCAGAGGCCGTATCCGGTATATATCGGGGAGAATCTGGATATGACAGAGATTGACCGGCATCTGGAAGATATGGCATTTAATGCACACATTTCCTGGGAATCGACCATGAACTTTGATATGACCGAAGAGCGGAAAAAGTTTTTTGAAGGACAAAGTGCAGAAGAATGTTATAACCGGAATTCCTCTATTGCCTACGCTCTTTCCATACGTTACAAACTGCACAGTGCCGGGATTTTTGAACAGGATCCGATGAAAGCGGCAGAAGCATTTTCGAAAGAAATCCTTGAAAAACTGGATCTGGAGCCGGAAACAGATGAGCAGAAAGAACAGGTTTTGCGGGCGAGAAAAATCTTTGACCGTCTGGTAGATCTGGAGCATCGAAGATGGATTATGGAAAAAGTGACAGATGGATGGAGAGCACCAAGAGATGCAGACGGCAATCTGAAACTGGAGGAATGTATTTCAAGAGGAAGCGTCAAAGATACTGAAAACCGGACGCATCCATGTATTGTCCGTGGTTCCGAAACTTCACCGCTCAGTGCAAAAGAATATGAAGAAAATCAGCACCGAAAATGGAACCAGGGAGAGATTGATCCGGGGCTGGATGAGCTGGATCATATGTCTGTTGCTCTACATCGCTGCTTTAAAAAGTATGCGGATGAACTTCGAAAAGACAGTTTAAATGGAAATACAGATCTTCAGCTGATCCGCGGTCTGATCCCGGACGACTGCAAAGAAGGGGTACGTGCCTTTAAACAGTTTGAATATGCACTGAAAAATATTTTAAATGGTGTGGAAAATTACAGCTGCCAGTATGATTATTACAAAAAACTGCTGGAGGAAGGGATAAGGGATCTTCCGGAAGAGAAAAAAGTAAAGATCAAAGAACGTCTGAAGGTGATCACGCATGAACTTTTCCCGATCATCGAGTGTGATATGTACCGCAATTATAAAGAAAATGATGAGGTTCTGGTTCGAAAAATCCCATTTATCCTGACGTATCGTTACACACCGGTTATGGCAGTTGTCTTTGAAGACGGAAAATATCAGAATGGCCGAAATGAAGCCGTATTTGCAAATGTGGCAGCGGCTACGGTATTAAGCCCGAGAGAAATCCATTTCCTGTATTATTATAACGAGGATTCGTCCGTGGATCTGCTGACCAGGAAACTGGATGCCGTACAGACGTATTTTGGCAAACGAAAAGTCCATTGTGCGATCAAAATGATCATTGCCTGCAAACGGGAAATTCCGGATGAAGAATGTGACCTTCTTCAGATCAAACTGAAGGATTTCCAGAATAAATATAAAAAGAATAAAGATCAGGCGTGGTTTGAAGAGGGAGAAATCTTTTATGTGCAGGATGAGACAGATGCCGCAGAAAAGCTGGAAGAATATTTAAGCAGGCAGAAGATCGATCTTTTTGACGGAGGAAATCAACTGTTTTCATCACCATATGGAAATGCCGTCTTTACCAGGAAGCTCCTGGAGCAGAAAATACCGTATTTTGAATTTGACTGGAGAAATAAAAAATTCAAAAGCTGTGTCGGATGTGATCATCTGCGGTATGTGGAGGACAAATCCTTTATCCGGATCCAAGATATGTTCGCACTGATGAACGCAGCCGACAACCGTTTTTATCTTCCAGAGTTTGCCGATGATTATGAAAAACTCTGGAGTATTTATACGGGATCTTATTTGTATGATAAAAATTTCGGTTATGGCGTGGCAAACTGGAACCGCCTTTGCATGGCACTTGGCAAGTACGAAGAAGAGAGGGAGGCACTGGCGAAGATTGCCGTGAGCAGATCACAGAATCCGGAGTATATAAAATTTATCGTCTTCCTTCCGGAGTACACGTTTTCTACGGCAAAAAGAGTTCTGAAAAAACTGGAAGAGTATGAAATTGTAACGGAGCATTCAGAAATCAGGAAACACACAAGCGATACCTGTAAACTGGAGATCGAGGCAAATAAGGAATACGAAGAACAGATCAGAAGAATCTTTTTCCAGCCACAGTTCCTGCTTCCATATTATCAGGTGGATGTTCGAAAATATAAAAAGAATCAGGATACCTTTGTGAAGGTGACCTATGAAGATCTGACCGTCAGAAATGCGGATCTGGATCCGTCAGGCGACGGCGGAAAAGGAAAAGAGTATTCTTACAAGCTGCTGAAAAAACTGGAAGAGGCAGGATTTGTCCGTGAAGTGCAGGAAAGTGAACCGGGTTCCGGCATAGTAAGCTTTGTCTATTCTTCGCCGAGAATCAAAAAAGTGCTGACAACAGCCGGGGAGATCCTGGAAATCTATGCATATTATGATGTTTTGAAAACCGGCTATTTCGATGACGTTGCCAGCGGTTATGAATTCTGCTGGGAGTTTGGCGGTGTAAAAAATGAGCTGGATCTGGTGCTGACCAAAGGATTTCGCAGTATTATCGTGGAATGTAAAGCAGTCGTGGAATTAAAACTTGATTTTTATCATAAACTGCACAGTATCGCAGATCAGTTTGGTATCGGAACGACAAAAGTTCTGCTTGGCAATACTTATGCGAAGAAAAACGATGTGACACAGGATAACAATACAATGCAGCGAAGCCGCGGCGAACAGCTGCATATCCGGACCATATCAGAAGAAGCAGAAATCCGCAGCATCGGGGAAACGTTAAAGAAGATCATGGAAGAAAAAGTCTTCTGATCAGACAAACATTCAGAACAGGAAACTGCTGTAAAGCAGAAAAAGAGAGGGGACAAACTATGACTGACAAAAAATATGATCCAAAACCGGTAGATACTTCCGATGTGATCTTACCGGAAGAACTGCTGGCACTGACAGAGCAGATCGCATCCAACGTGCACGATGTATGGGCAGTTGGAAGAATGAAAGAAGGCTGGGTTTACGGAGCAGAAAAAGATCCGCAGAAAAAGACAACACCGCTTTTGGTTCCATATGAGGAGCTGCCGGAGAGTGAAAAAGAGTATGATCGAAATACTGCTTTCGAGACACTGAAACTGATCGAAAAACTGGGATATTCGATTCAGAAAAGACAGTAAAAAGACAACACGCGTTGAAAAAGAAAGACCTGTATTAAATGGAAAAACTCCATGAAATACAGGTCTTTTGACTCTGGCATCCTATTGTGTTTTCAGGATTTTGTTTTTACATTCTTTTACTTCATAGAAGCTACTTTATCGAACTCATCCTGAACTTCTCTGGAAGGAGCCGGTGTCAGGAGACTTACGATTACGTTTACTGCAAGACCAAGAAGGAATGCAGGAAGCAGTTCGTAAATACCAAGTGCACCGCCCATCGGACGGATCAGAAATTTCCATACAAATACCATAACGCCGCCGCTGACCATTCCGCAGAGAGCACCCTGGAATGTGGAGCGTTTCCAGAACAGTGCCAGCAGAACAAGCGGTCCAAAGGAAGCACCAAAGCCTGCCCATGCGAAGGATACGATCTGGAAAACAGAACTGTCCGGGTTACGTGCGATAAATACACCGATCAGTGCGATAACAAGAACGGTGATACGTGCGATCAGCATACCGGTCTTTTCGCTCATGTCTTTCATAAATACTTCTTTCAGAATGTTCTGAGAAGCACTGGAAGAAGCAGCGAGCAGCTGAGAGTCCGCAGTTGACATGGTAGCTGCCAGGATACCGGCGAGGATCAGTCCGGCAATGATCGTTGCCAGAACACCATGTTTGGAGATCAGATCTGAAACAACCAGAATGATGGTTTCCGGATCTTTTAAAGTCGGCAGAACACCGGCTTTTGTCATAGCATTTCCAATCACACCGATAAATACGGAAACAGCCATGGAGATCACAACCCAGACGGTTGCAACTCTTCTGGAGAGTTTCAGTTTGTTTGCATCACCGATCGCCATAAAACGAAGCAGTACGTGAGGCATACCGAAATATCCAAGTCCCCATGCCAGTGTAGAGAAAATCTGCAGCAGGCTGTAAGGAGAAGCTGTTCCGGCAGCAGCATTGTGTGTATGCGTCAGGCTAAAGTATCCGGCCATGGATTTTGCATTGTCCATAACGGCACTGAAACTGCCGACTTTGCTGATACCAAAACCAAATACAACAACGATTGCAATCGTCATAACAATACTCTGGACAAAGTCTGTCGTACTTGCTGCGAGGAATCCGCCCAGTGTGGTGTAAGCTACGATAACGATCGCACTGATCAGCATTGCCGGCAGATAATCCATTCCGAACAGGTTTGCAAACAGCTTGCCGCAGGCTGCAAATCCGGAAGCCGTATAAGGTACAAAGAAAATGATGATCAGCAGTGCTGCGATTACGGAAAGAATACGTTTGTTATCTCTGTAACGGTTGGAAAAGAACAGAGGCAGTGTCGTAGAATTTCCGCAGACATGCGTATAATTACGAAGTCTCTTGGCAACAACAAGCCAGTTTACATAAGTTCCGATTGCCAGTCCGATTGCAGTCCACGTTGCATCAGCCGTACCGGACAGGTAAGCAACGCCAGGCAGTCCCATCAGCAGCCAGCTGCTCATGTCAGAGGCCTCGGCACTCATGGCGGTGACGAGCGGTCCCAGTGTACGTCCGCCGAGATAGAAGTCATCTGTGGTCTGATTCTGTTTTGCCAGAACCGCACCGATACCTACCATCGCAGCCAGGTAGACCAGGATTGTGATCAACATTAGAATCTGTGTTACATCCATTTTAAATCCTCCCTAAGTTTCTGCAGTTTGATGTTGTCATTCACATATGCGGAAAATGAAACATCCGGTGGTTTATGATTAATGATCCGTACGGAAGAGCAGTCGAAGCAGTCTTTGTACGGATTGTTTGTCAGTTGAGACTTTAACACAGTGCAGTGTCAGCGGCTCAAAATGACACTATAAACCAAATATTAACATAATTTAGGCGAGGCTACAATAATAAAATACTAAAAACCTGTTATAAAAAGCCCGATATTTAAAAAAGTTACGGTCAGAGCGGTAATCCACAGAACGATATTCAGGCGTCTGCTGTTTGCATATCTGCCCATTACCCTTTTAGAAGAAGTCAGACAGATCTGTGTGAAGATCGTAATCGGGAGTTGAACGGCAAGCAGCATCTGTGAATAGATGAGTCCCTGGAACGGCGAAGAAATAAACAAAATGATCACAGCAGCCGGAACCATTGTCACCAGAATCCCCAGTTTTGTTTCTTTACTGGAAGTATCATAAGGCTTGTTAAAAATACCGGAAAAAATCGTACCGCCTGCCATTCCGGCTGTGATGCTCGAAGAAATCCCGGAGAGCAGCAAAGCGACTGCAAAGACCAGTGATGCCATATTCCCAAGCAGAGGAGCGAGCATAGAACCGGTGACTGCAAGATCGTCAACAGTCGTTCCATTTCCATTCTGATAAAAACTTGCTGCCGCCATCAGGATCATGGCACTGTTGATCGCCCAGCCAATGATCATGGAAAACAGCGTGTCACGGAATTCATATTTCAGCTGCCTCTGGATTACAGCATCATCCGCAAGAGACCACTGGCGGCTCTGAATGATTTCAGAATGCAGAAACAGATTGTGCGGCATCACAACCGCACCGAGCACACTCATGATGACCGGCATGGAGTGAGCAGGAAACGAAGGCTTTATCCAGCCGATGGCAGCCTGTTTCCAGTCGATTCCTGCGATGCAGATCTCAAATAAAAATGAAAATCCGATCAGCGAGACAAAAAGAATGATCAATTTTTCAATCCGCTGGTAGGCATTGGTAAACGTACAGAACAAAACGATCACGAGAATCAGCAGACTGCCTGGTTTGATCGGGATTGAAAAAAGCATCTGCAGAGCGATTGCACCGCCCAGGATTTCCGCCATAGCTGTGGCAATCGAAGCAAGCATTGCCGTAGACAGAATGATGTTCTTGAGAATTCGGTTGATGTATGTGCTGGCAGCCTCCGAAAGACAAAGTCCGGTAACAATGCCGAGATGGGCGGCATTATGCTGCAGAAGGATCAGCATGATCGTGGAGAGTGTGACCATCCACAGAAGCTGATAGCCATACCCAGAACCGGCGGCAATGTTCGAAGCCCAGTTCCCGGGATCGATAAAACCGACCGTGACCAGAAGTCCCGGACCAATGTACTTAAGAAAATTTAGTGGCTGCTTTTTGTGTTTCTGTATCATAAAATACTTCCCCTTTTCCACTTCTTTAAAGAATATGCCCGCTTTTGCAGAACAGTGAGCAGATTCCCTCAGAATCTTGTTGCAGGTATCATATAGCAGTACCTGTAGTTTTATGAAGTTAGTTATAACTAACTTCGTGCATTTATTATATGCATAGAAACAGAATCTTGTCAAAAGAATATTCGTTTGTTGCGAAAAATAGACGAAAACCGTATAATTATCAGGTAGATAATTTAAATGAAATTTTCCGGACGGAGTCTTAAATGAAGATTGCAGATATACACGAAAGTGCATATTAGATGGTAAATAATACTTGACGTGAACTTCGCAACAAGAATGTAAGGAACATTTTAAAATATATAGAATGAAAAGGAAGGAAAACAAAAATATGGTTACAGGGGAATTAAAAAATAAAGTAGACGGTTTATGGGAAATTTTCTGGACAGGCGGACTGACAAATCCGCTCGATGTGATCGAACAGATGACCTATCTCATGTTTATCCGCGATCTGGATGATTCGGATAACGTACATATGAAAGAAAGCATTATGCTAGGTCTGCCGTATAAAAGCATATTCGAAGAAAACGTAACAATCGGTGACAGAAAAGTTCCGGGAAATCAGCTCAAGTGGAGCGTATTTCACGATTTTCCGGCTCAGAAAATGTATGCAAATATGCAGGAAAATGTGTTCCCGTTTATCAAAAATCTTCATGGAGATAAAGAGAGTGCCTATGCAAAATATATGGGAGATGCGATCTTTAAAGTGCCGACACCGGTCATGCTGGATAAGATCGTGACTGCCATGGATGAAATCTACGAAAAAATGGAGCAGTTAAGAAGTGAAGATGTCCGGGGAGATATTTACGAGTATCTGCTTTCAAAACTGGCAACTGCCGGTGTAAACGGACAGTTCCGTACACCGCGTCATATCATAAAAATGATGGTAGAAATGATGGATCCAAAAGCCGATGACCTGATCTGCGACCCGGCCTGCGGTACCTCCGGATTTCTGGTAGAGTCCAGTGAATATCTGCGAAAAAAGAAAAAAGCAGAAGTTCTGTTTAATGCAAAAAACAAAGAACACTATATGAATCATATGTTCCACGGCTACGATATGGACAGAACGATGCTGCGTATCGGAGCAATGAACATGATGACACATGGTGTCAGCAATCCGAATATCGAATATCGAGACAGTCTTTCCGACCAGAACGAAGATAAAGAAAAATACAGCCTGATCCTGGCAAATCCACCATTCAAAGGAAGCCTGGATTATGATATTGTAGCGGCAGATCTTCTGAAAGTCTGCAAAACCAAAAAGACAGAACTCCTTTTCCTGACACTGTTTGTAAGAATGTTAAAAACAGGCGGAAGATGTGCGTGCATCGTACCGGATGGCGTACTTTTCGGTTCGTCCAAAGCCCATAAAGATATCCGGAAAGCAATCGTGGAAGAACAGCGGCTGGAAGCAGTGATCTCCATGCCGTCCGGTGTGTTCAAACCATATGCCGGAGTTTCTACAGCGATCCTGATCTTTACGAAAACCGGGCATGGCGGAACAGACAAAGTGTGGTTCTATGATATGAAAGCAGACGGACGCAGCCTGGATGACAAACGTTCCGAAGTCAAAGAAAACGATATTCCGGATATCATCGCAAGATTTAAAAATCCGGAAGCAGAAAATGACCGTAAACGAACCGACCAGTCTTTCTTCGTAGAAAAACAGGAAATCGTAGACAATGCCTATGACCTTTCCATCAACAAATACAAAGAAATAGAATACATTCCGGTAGAATATCCGCCAACATTTGAGATTATGGCAAATTTACGGGCACTGGAAAAAGAAGTACAGGAGAGCATGGCAGAACTTGAAAAAATGTTAGGAGATGAGATGGCATGAAAATAGAACATATCGCAATGTATGTAAAAGATCTCGAAAAGACAAAAACATTTTTTGAAACCTATCTGGATGCCAGAGCAAACGCTGGTTATCACAATCCGAAAACAGACTTCCGCTCTTACTTCCTTTCCTTTGACAATGGGGCAAGACTGGAAATTATGAATAAGCCGCAGATGCAGGATTCTCCGAAAGCCCCGACACAGACCGGATATATTCACATTGCATTCAGCGTCGGAAGCAAAGAAAAAGTAGATGAGTTGACAGCAAAATTAAAAGAAGATGGCTATGAAATCATCAGCGGTCCACGGATAACCGGAGACGGATATTACGAGAGCTGCGTAGTGGGAATCGAAGGCAACCAGATCGAGATTACCGTGTAGCAAAGTGATTTTTACGTTCCGCACAGCTAAAATATAGAACAACAACAGAGCAAAACCAACAACAGAGCAAGCCCACGAGTGTAAATTAACCTTGTGGGTTTTGCAGTTTGGAAATCAAAAAGATTACTCATGGAGATCACCTCTGCTTTGTTTACACGAAGAAAGTCGGAAAGAATGTTGTCATGTATACATTCATTGACAGCCAGTTTGACTGCTTCATTCAGTTCAAAATCCTTCGCGTATCTGCGTACATAATTTACATATTGTGCATATTCTTTTAAAGTTTGACATTGTTCCATCAGTTCTTTATTGTGTCCCTCATTGATATTCAGTGTCAGAACTTCCAGTTCTAGCTTTGGATCACCGACAGTACCTCCTTTGGCAGGAGTGTACAAAAATGCGGTAGATATGCAGTCTGCTAATCGGTCAACATTTAAAATTCCTGCTTTTTTATTAATTTGAAAGAAAAGCATGAATTTTCGAAATGTGAAATAGATTAATAGACGGCACAATGCCAAGAACGTTAAGAAAATATGCTTTTCCACTATACTAACATATAACTCTTTTTAAATCAATAGAAAATGAAAAATATTAAAAAGACAACATAAACAATAAGCAACCGCAACAAAACAAAGGAAACGGCTTGCACAAGGAACTGAAAAATGTTATTCTGAAAGAAAGTATGTACATGGAAACAAGAAACAGTAAAACAGAGATGCCTTTATTTATTATTTTTTAAGGTAAAGGGCGAGAAATTTATATTTGCAGTGCAGATAAATTGCAAGGTAAATGCAGGTTTGTGAGGGAAAAATGATATTTGATGATATATTAGAAATAAAAAATGGTCGAAATCAGAAAAATGTTGAAAATCCAAATGGTAAATATCCCATCTATGGAAGCGGAGGAATTATGGGGTATGCAGATGATTATATTTGCGAAGCGGACACGGTGATTATTGGAAGAAAAGGAAGTATAAATAATCCTATTTATGTAGAAGAACCATTTTGGAATGTTGATACTGCTTTTGGATTATCAGCAAAACGCGAAATACTGATGCCTAGGTATCTTTATTATTTTTGCCAGTATTTTGACTTTGAAAGATTAAATAAAGCTGTAACTATACCAAGTTTGACGAAATCAGATCTTTTAAAAATTGAACTTAAACTTCCAACAATAGAAACTCAGAAAAAGATAGTTGATAGACTTATAAAAGTAGAACAGATTATTCAATTGAAAAAGAGGGAATTGCAAAAATTAGACACTCTTGTCAAATCCCGATTTGCAGAGATGTTTGGAGATCCAATACAGAATCCATATAACTGGAGTATTAAATCATTGCTTGAAATGGGATATTGTAAAAACGGTATGAATTTCCATACAGGTGATAGTGGCATAGAATTATATTGTTTAGGAGTTGGAGATTTTAAGGATTATTCGATAATTGATGGTACAGATCAATTATCGAAAATATCATTGAATGAAATGCCCCCTGAAGAAAGTATGCTGCAAAATGGAGATATTGTTTTTGTTCGTTCAAATGGAAATAAAGATCTTGTTGGTCGGTGCGTGCTTGTTTATCCTCACGATGTTCAAACTACTTATAGCGGTTTCTGTATTCGATATCGTTTGACAAGTAGGGAAGTCAATAAAAACTATTTGTTGCGTGTGTTAAAAACAGATTCCATGAGGAAACAAATGACTGGGCGAGGTGCTAATATTCAAAATCTTAATCAGAAAACTCTTGCAACATTGAACATCCCGATACCCCCAATAGAACTTCAAAACCAATTCGCAGACTTTGTTGTATCCACAGACAAATCAAAATCTAAGATTCAAAAATCCTTGGAAGAGACGCAGTTATTATTTGACAGTCTGATGCAGAAGTATTTTGGATGAAAAGGGTGATGAAATGGCAAAAATGACAGTATATCACGGTGGATATATGGCAGTGGAACATCCGGAAATCCGAAAGGGACGTAATACAAAGGATTTTGGGACAGGCTTTTATTGCACAATTATCAAAGAACAGGCTCAGAGATGGGCAAAACGTTATGATACTAAGATTGTTTCTATTTATGATGTGCGTTTAGATTCTTCGTTAAAAATCAAAGATTTCCGGGAAATGACAGATGAATGGTTGGATTTCATTATTAATTGTCGGGCAGGAAAAACGCATGACTATGATATTGTGATCGGAGCGATGGCAGATGATCAGATTTACAATTATATTTCTGATTATATGGAAGGTTCGATCACGAGAGAGCAGTTCTGGGTGCTGGCAAGATTCAAATATCCGACACATCAGATAAATTTTTGCTCTAAAGAAGCACTGAAATGTCTGGAATACAGGGGATTTGAGGTGGTTAAGTGATGGAAAATGGAAGAGAAGCCAGAAAGGATAACGATTTATTTTTTACCTGTGCATTGATTGATTATATTGCAAGAAAAACGAAAAATACCAGGGCAGATGTCGTTAATGCATTAGGAAAAAAGCGACTGGAAAAGATTTATGATCTGGCGGATATTTACCATAGTGATAACATTGATCGGGTAAGCGAAGATTTTATCA